>X411_Leopard__coassemble_76_pt1 | contig 30217 bp, 43 predicted proteins | sample X411_Leopard__metabat2_low_PE_002 | metagenome-assembled genome bin X411_Leopard
ACCAAACGTGGTTGTTCAAAAGAAAGTAGCTGATAAAGAAGGATATAACGCAATCGTTGTAGCTTTCGGAGAAATCAAAGAAAAAAATGCTAATAAACCTCACAAAGGAATATTTGCAAAAGCTGGTGTACCAGTTATGAAACATTTAAAAGAAATTAAAGTTGAAAACGTTTCTGAATATGAAATAGGTAACGAAATCGCAGTATCAACTTTTGAAGCAAACGACAAAATAGATGTACAAGGTATTTCTAAAGGTCATGGATTTGCTGGTGTAATTAAAAGACACGGAGCTCACAGAGGACCTATGGGACATGGTTCAATGTACCACAGAAGAACTGGTTCTTTAGGAGCAGGAACAAACCCAGGTAGAGTATTTAAAGGTAAAATAATGCCAGGACACATGGGATGTGAAGTATCTACAGTTTCAAATTTAACAGTTGTTAAAGTAGATGCAGATAAAAATGTTATTCTAGTTAAAGGTTCAGTGCCAGGTGCAAAAGGATCTACAGTTAGAGTAAGAGCAGCGGTTAAGTAATAAGAAAGGAGGCATATTCAAATGGCAAAAGTAGACTTATTAAACGTAAAAGGTGAAAAAGTTGGAGAAATCGAACTTAATGATAATATATTCCAAGTAGAAGTTAATGAAGTTGCAGTTCACCAAGCATTAATTAACTTTTTAGCAAACCAAAGACAAGGAACTCAATCTACAAAAACTAGAGCCGAAGTTAGAGGTGGCGGAAGAAAACCTTGGAAACAAAAAGGAACAGGTAGAGCAAGACAAGGATCTATAAGAGCTCCACAATGGATTAAAGGTGGTATCGCTTTAGGACCAAAACCAAGATCATACAAATACACTTTACCTAAAAAAGTAAAACAATTAGCAATAAAATCTGTACTTACTTCTAAGTTACAAGATAAAGCTATTGTTGTTTTAGATAATTTAGAATTAAATGAAATCAAAACTAAAAACATGGTAGAAGTATTAAATGCTATCAAAGTTAACAAAGGATTAGTAATGCTTGCTGAAAAGAACTTAAACGTTCAAGCTTCAACAAGAAACATAGCTAATGTAAAAACAACTTTAGTTAACACAATTAACGTTTATGATTTATTAAAATACGAAACTCTTGTATTAACACAAGATGCAGTTAAGAAAATCGAGGAGGTGTACGCATAATGAGATTAAGCGAAGATATAATAGTAAAACCTATTATTACAGAAAAAAGCTATAGTGCTATGCCAGAAGGAAAATACACTTTCGAAGTAGCAGTAGACAGCACAAAAGTAGAAATCAAAAAAGCTGTTGAAGAATTATTCGGAGTAAAAGTTAAAAAAGTTAACACAATGAATTACGACGGAAAAATGAAAAGAGTAGGTGTACACCAAGGAAGAAGAAAAGCTTGGAAAAAAGCTATTGTAACAATAGATCAAAATCCAGAAGCAGATAAATTCCTAGCTAAAGGTGGAAAACAAACTACAGCAGCTAAAAAATATAAGACTGAAATTGAAGAAATAAATTCAGCTTTAAATTAATTAGTATAATTGATTAGGAGGTAAGCTAAAAATGGCAGTAAAGAAATTTAAACCTACAACTCCATCAAGAAGAGAAATGGCAGTTAATAGTTTTTCAGAAATAACTAAATCAACTCCAGAAAAATCTTTACTTGAATCTTTAAAGAAAAATGCTGGTAGAAATAATACTGGTAGAATAACTGTAAGACATCAAGGTGGAGGAAATAGAAGAAAATACAGAAAAATTGACTTTAAAAGAAATAAAGTTGATATGGAAGCAACTGTAATCGGTATCGAATACGATCCAAACAGAAGTGCAAACATAGCATTAATTGAATATACAGATGGTGAAAGAGCTTATATAATTGCACCATTAGGACTTACAGATGGAGATAAAGTTATATCATCAGCTACAGCTGATATTAAACCAGGTAACTGTTTACCAATTTCATCTATACCAGTAGGTACTTTAATTCACAACATTGAATTACACCCTGGAAAAGGTGCACAACTTGTTAGAGCAGCAGCTATGTCAGCTCAACTTATGGCTAAAGAAGGTAAATATGCACACGTAAGAATGCCTTCAGGTGAAATGAGACTTATCGCTGTTAACTGTAGAGCAGTTATCGGTCAAGTTGGTAACTTAGATCATGAAAATGTTAAACTTGGTAAAGCAGGTAAAGCTAGACACTTAGGTCAAAGACCAGAAGTTAGAGGATCTGTAATGAACCCTTGTGATCACCCACATGGTGGTGGTGAAGGTAAATCACCAGTTGGAAGACCAGGACCAGTTACTCCTTGGGGTAAACCAGCACTTGGTTACAAAACTAGAAATAAAAAGAATAAAAATGATAAATTCATCGTTAAGAGAAGAAATCAAAAATAAAGCCGGATAAAAGGAGGAGAACAATATGTCAAGATCATTAAAAAAAGGACCTTACTGTGACGAAAGATTATTAAAAAGAATCGAAGAAATGAATAAAGAAGATAAAAAAGTTGCAGTTAAAACTTGGTCAAGATCATCAACTATCTTCCCTCAAATGATTGGTCACACAATCGCTGTACACGATGGAAGAAAACATGTTCCAGTATACATTAACGAGGAAATGGTAGGACATAAACTTGGAGAGTTTGCTCCAACTAGACTTTTCAAAGGACATTCTGGAGATAAAAAGTCTACATTAAAAAGATAAGAAATAGGCCAAAAAAGGAGGATATAACATGGAAGCAAGAGCAGAATTAAAATTCGCTAGAATCTCAGCTAGAAAAGTTAAAATAGTACTTGATCTAGTAAGAGGAAAATCTGCAGCTGAAGCTATGGCTATATTAAAATATACTAATAAAGCCGCTGCACCAATTGTAGCAAAGCTTGTTAAATCAGCTGTTGCAAATGCAACTAATAATCACAAAATGGACGAAAGTAAATTAGTAATATCTGAAGCATTTGCTAATCAAGGACCTACAATGAAAAGAATAATGCCAAGAGCTCAAGGAAGAGCATTCAGAATAAATAAAAGAACAAGCCACATTACAGTAGTAGTAAAAGAGGCGTAAGTTTTAATAAAGGAGGGTAATTTAAATGGGTCAAAAAGTTAGTCCACACGGTTTAAGAGTGGGAATAATTAAAGATTGGTCTTCAAAATGGTATGCAAATAAACAAGATTTTGCAAAAAACTTAGTAGAAGACAACAAACTACGTACATACATAAAAACAACTTTAAAAGCTGCATCAATAGCTAACATTACTATTGAAAGAAAAGCAGAAGATGTTAAAGTTAATATATTTACAGCAAAACCTGGTATGATCATCGGTAAAGGTGGAGCTGAAATCGAAAAATTAAAAGCAAAATTAGAAAAAATGACTTCTAAAAAAGTAGCTATCAACATTGTTGAAGTTAAAAATATAGATATGTCATCTCAATTAGTAGCAGAAGCTGTAGCTCTTCAACTTGAAAAAAGAGTATCTTTTAGAAGAGCAATGAAAATGGCTATGCAAAAAACTATGAAAGCAGGAGCTAAAGGTATTAAAATAGCAGTATCTGGACGTTTAGGTGGAGCTGAAATCGCTAGAACAGAAAGTTATAGTGAAGGAACAATTCCTCTACAAACTTTAAGAGCAGATATTGATTATGGATTTGCTGAAGCACTTACTACTTATGGTATTATAGGTGTAAAAGTATGGATATATAAAGGAGAAGTACTTCCTGCTAAGAAACAAGTTAAAGGAGGGAAATAATAATGTTATCACCAAAAAGAACTAAATTTAGAAAAGTACAAAAAGGTAGAATACATGGTAAAGCTAGTAGAGGTAACTTTTTAGCATATGGTGAATATGGTATACAAGCACAAGAACCAGCTTGGATTACTGCAAACCAAATTGAATCTGCTAGAATTATCTTATCTAGATACACTAAAAAAGTTGGTAAAATGTGGATTAAAATATTCCCTGATAAACCAATAACTAAAAAACCAGCTGAAACTCGTATGGGTAGCGGTAAAGGAAATCCAGAATACTTTGTAGCAGTTGTTAAACCGGGTAGAGTATTATTTGAAATTTCAGGAATTCCAGAAGCAGATGCAAGAGAAGCTTTAAGAAAAGCTATTCACAAGCTTCCTATCAAATGTAAAATAATCGCTAAAGCTGATGAAAATGCAGGAGGTGCTTCAGATGAAATTAAATAAGATCAACGAATATAGAGAAATGACAGTTGAAAACTTAGTTGCAGAAATGAAAGAACTTAAAAAAGAACTTTTTAAATTAAGATTTCAACATGCAATGAATGGACTTGATAATCCTAATAGAATCAAAGAAGTAAAAAGAAACATTGCTAAAATAAATACTGTAATTTCAGAAAGAAGTATGAGCGAAAATAATTAGGAAGGAGCGATGAAACGTGGAAAGAAATTCTCGTAAAACTAAAATAGGGAAAGTAGTAAGCAATAAAATGGATAAAACAATTGTTGTAACAATAGATACACGTGTTAAACATCCACTTTATGGTAAAATCGTTAACAGAACTTTAAGAATAAAAGCTCACGATGAAAACAATGAATGTAACATAGGTGACTTAGTAGAAGTAATGGAAACAAGACCACTAAGCAAAGATAAAAGATACAGATTAGTACGTATCGTAGAAAAAGCTAAGTAATAGATTTTTAAAATCGAAGGGAGGAAAACTGACATGATACAACAACAATCAACATTAAGAGTTGCAGATAATACAGGTGCAAAAGAAATTATGTGTATCAGAGTTATGGGAGGTTCTCACAGAAAATTCGGTAACATAGGTGATATCATAGTTGCTTCTGTAAAAAGTGCATCACCAGGTGGCGTTGTAAAAAAAGGTGATGTTGTTAAAGCAGTTATTGTAAGAACAAAAAAAGGTCTTAGAAGAAAAGACGGATCATATATTAGATTTGATGAAAACGCAGCAGTTATTATTAAAGATGATAAAACTCCAAAAGGAACTCGTATATTTGGGCCTGTTGCAAGAGAACTTAGAGACGGAGAATATATGAAAATTATATCTCTAGCTCCAGAAGTACTTTAATTTGGAGGTGAATGTAAGTAATGGCTAAATTAAAAATTAAAAAAGGCGATAATGTTATCGTTAATACAGGTAAAGATGCTGGTAAAAAAGGAAAAGTATTAGCAGTACTTGTAAAAGAAAATAAAGTTTTAGTTGAAGGTGTTAATGTTAGAACAAGACACGTAAAAGCTAGAAGACAAGGTGAAGAATCAGGAATAATTAAAAGAGAAGCTCCAATCAATGCATCTAATGTAAACGTTTTCTGTGCAAAATGTAACAAAGGTGTTAAAACAGCTATTAAAGTTTTAGAAAATGGAGAAAAAACAAGAGTTTGTAAAAAATGTCAAGAAGAAATTAAATAAGCCCTGAAAGGAGGATAATTTAAATGAATTTAAGAGAAAAATATAATAAAGAAGTAGTACCTGCTTTAATGAAAAAATTCAATTACAAATCAGTAATGCAAGTACCAAAACTAGAAAAAATCGTTATAAACATGGGTGTTTCTGAAGTTAAAGAAAACTCAAAAGCACTAGATGTTGCTATGAATGAATTAGCTCAAATTACAGGACAAAAACCAATAGTAACAAAAGCTAAAAAATCAATTGCAGCATTCAAATTAAGAGAAGGAATGAACATAGGATGTAAAGTAACATTAAGATCAGAAAAAATGTATGACTTTATGACTAGATTTTTCAATGTAGCACTTCCAAGAGTTAGAGATTTTAAAGGTGTTTCTGCAAAATCTTTCGACGGAAGAGGAAACTACAACATGGGTGTTAAAGAACAATTAATATTCCCTGAAATTGAATACGATAAAGTAGACAAAACTAGAGGAATGGATATCGTTTTTGTAACAACAGCAAAATCAGATGAGGAAGCAAAAGCACTTTTAGAAATGCTAGGACTTCCATTTAGTAAGTAGGAGGAACAAAAATGGCAAAAAAATCAATGATTGCTAAACAACAAAGAACTCCAAAGTTTAGCACAAGATATTATAATAGATGTCAAATTTGTGGTAGACCACATTCTTATATGAGAAAGTTTGGTATATGCCGTATATGTTTCAGAGAATTAGCATATAAAGGAGAAATACCAGGCGTTAAGAAAGCAAGTTGGTAATAAAAATTTAAAAAAGGAGGTAACTTTGCAATGAATATAACAGATCCAATAGCAGATATGTTAACTAGAATAAGAAACGCTAACAGCCAAAGACATGCAACTGTTGACGTACCATATTCTAAAGTTAAAAAAGCGATAGCAGATATACTTTTAGAAGAAGGATTCGTAAAATCTGTAGAAGTAATCGAAGCTGGTGCACAAGGTGCAATTAGAATCGCATTAAAATACGAAAACAAAGTTAGAGTTCTACAAGGACTAAAAAGAATAAGTAAACCAGGTTTAAGAATATACGCTGAAGTTGAAGAACTTCCAAGAGTATTAAATGGTTTAGGAATAGCAATTATATCTACATCTAAAGGTATAATGACAGATAAAAAAGCAAGAAAAGAAAATGTTGGCGGAGAAGTAATGGCTTACATTTGGTAATACTTAGAAGGAGGAAAAACTATGTCAAGAATAGGTAACCAATCAATAACAGTTCCAGCTGGTGTTGAAGTTAAAGTTGAAAATAATGTTGTTACAGTAAAAGGACCAAAAGGAACTTTAACTCAAGATATTAACGAAAACATTACTTTAACATTAGAAGGAAATGAGCTTAAAGTTGAAAGAAAATCTGACAAATTTAAAGCTGTACATGGTTTAACAAGAACTCTTGTAAACAACATGATTATAGGGGTAACAGAAGGATTTTCTAAAACTCTAGAAATTAATGGAGTTGGATATAGAGCTCAAAAACAAGGAACAAAATTAGTACTTACTTTAGGTTATTCTCATCCAGTTGAATTCGAAGAATTTGACGGAATAACTTTAGAAGTTCCATCACAAAATACAGTAATTGTTAAAGGTATAGATAAACAAGTAGTAGGTCAAGTTGCTGCTGATATCAGAAGTAAGAGACCACCAGAACCTTACAAAGGTAAAGGAATCAAATACGCTGGAGAAACTATATTAAGAAAAGAAGGTAAAGCTGGCGGTAAAAAATAAACCTTAAGTAAAGGAGGGAATTTATAATGATAAACAAAACTAGCAAAAATGCAAATAGAATAAAAAGACAATATAGAGTTAGAAACAAAATCAAAGGAACATCTAATCAACCTAGATTATGCGTATTTAGAAGTTTAAATAACATCTACGCTCAAATAATCGATGATGAAAAAAATGTTACACTTTGCAGTGCTTCTACACTAGATAAAGAAGTAAAAACTAAAGCTTCTAACTGTGCATCAGCAGCTGAAGTTGGTACACTTGTTGCTAAAAGAGCTTTAGAAAACAAAATAACAAAAGTTGTTTTTGATAGAAACGGATATTTATATCACGGAAAAGTTAAGGCTTTAGCTGAAGCAGCTAGAGAAGCAGGCCTTGAATTCTAATTAAAAGGAGGAAAAATTACATGCAAGAAACTAAAACAGAATTAAAAGAAAAAGTAGTTCATGTAAGTAGAGTAGCCAAAGTTGTTAAAGGTGGTAGAACATTTAGATTTAGCGTTTTAGTAGTTGTTGGTGACGAAAAAGGTAGAGTAGGTGTTGGTAGCGGTAAAGCTGCTGAAGTACCTGACGCAATCAAAAAAGCATCTGAAGAAGCTAGAAACAATATGATAGATGTTTCAATTGTAAATGGAACTCTTCCATATGCTTCTACAACTGAATTTGGTTCAACAAAAGTTATTATTAAACCAGCTCCAGAAGGAACAGGGGTTATCGCTGGAGGAGCTGTTAGACCAGTACTTGAACTTGCAGGTGTTAAAGATATAACAGTTAAAACTCTTGGATCTAGAAATGCAAGAAACGTAGTATATGCTACAATCAAAGCATTAAAAGAAACAAGAACTTTAGAAGAAGTTGCAAGATTAAGAGGAAAAACAGTAGAAGAAATAATCAAATAATAACGTAAATAAGGATAATATTGTTATCGTAATACTTATTGAAGGGAGGACAATGGCATGAAAATAAATGATTTAGGTCCAGCATTTGGAAGCAAATCTTCAAGCAAAAGAGTAGGTAGAGGAATTGGATCAGGTCTTGGTAAAACTGCTGGTAGAGGTCACAAAGGTCAAAAAGCTAGAAGTGGCGGCGGAGTAAGAAGAGGATTCGAAGGTGGACAAACACCACTTTACAGAAGAATTCCTAAAAGAGGATTCAACAACATCTTCGCTACAGAATACGCAACAGTTAACGTTTCTGACTTAGAAAGATTCGAAGATGGAACAATCGTTGATGTAGAATTACTTATCAAAGAAGGTATGATTAAAAAAGAATTAGCTGGTTTAAAAGTACTAGGTAATGGTAATCTTACTAAAAAACTTACAGTAGTAGCTAAGAAATTTTCTGATTCAGCTAAAACAAAAATAGAAGCTGTAGGTGGAAAGACAGAGGTAAAGTAATATGCTTCAAGCCTTAAAAGATATATTTTCAGTAAAAGATTTAAGAAAAAAAATGCTTTTCGTAGTGTTAATAATTGTACTTTATAGATTAGGTACGTTCATAACTGTACCTGGAATTGATAAAATTTCATTTATGAATGAAGTAACAACAAATTCAGGTATATTAGGAACAATAAATATAATTTCAGGGGGTGCCTTTAGTCGTTTATCAATATTTGCTATGACTATAGGACCATACATAACAGCATCAATTATATTAAATTTATTACAAATTGTAATACCTAGCTTAGAAAAACTTGCAAGAGAAGGAGAAACAGGAAGAAAAAAACTAAATAAATATACTAAATATTTAACAGTTGTTTTCGCAATTATAGAATCTGTAGGTTTATTCCTACAATATAGAAAATTCTTAGTTGCTCCTCTTGCTTCTGGAGCAGGTATGGTTTTAGGATTATTATTATTTGTAACATCTCTTATGGCAGGTACTGCTCTTCTTATGTGGCTTGCAGATAAAATTACAGAAACAGGTCTTGGAAATGGTGTATCAGTAATCATTTTCGTAAGTATCGTTTCTGGAGCACCAGCTGCTGCTACAGCACTATTAACATATGCAAAAGGTGGAATAACTAATTTATTAGTAATTATTGCCTTTATAGTTGCTATGGTTGCGTTAATAGCTGGAGTTATTTATGTACAACAAGCTGAAAGAAGAATACCAGTAAATTATGCTAAAAGAGTAGTTGGAAGAAAAATGATGGGTGGACAAAATACTCATATTCCGCTTAAAGTAGCTATGGCAGGTGTTATACCTATAATATTTGCTATGTCATTTATGATGTTCCCACCAATGATAATTAATTTATTTACTAAAGGAAATCCAACAGGATTCGCTAAATGGGTAAGTGATTTATTCTCACTAGGTGGTACTAATATCTGGTTTATGATTGGCTATGCGTTAATATATATGGGATTAATAGTTGCATTTACATTCTTCTATACAACTATAATTGTAAATCCAGTTGAAATGACAAATAACCTGAAGAAAAATGGTGGTTTTATACCAGGTATAAGAGCTGGTAAACCAACAACTGAATTTATCACATCAGTACTTAATAATATTACTTGGGCTGGAGCAATATTCCTTGCTTTAGTTGCAGTATTACCAATAATTGTGCAAGCCTTAATGCCAGGCTTAAATGTTGGTTTCGGAGGAACATCAATACTAATAGTTGTTAGTGTTGCTTTAGAAATATTAAAACAACTTGAATCACAAATGGTAAGTAGACACTATAAAGGATTTTTAGAATAAAAAAAACACTATCTATGGATAGTGTTTTTTTAACGAAAAGCTAATTAAAAGCTTTACTTTTATACTTAAATATGAGATAATATTATGTGAATTGTTATGGAGGTGTAATACAATGATACTAGTATTATTAGGAGCTCCTGGAACAGGTAAAGGAACAATTTCAAGATTAATTTCTGAAAAATATAATATTCCTTGTGTTTCAACAGGAGAAATGTTAAGAAAAACAGAAGATTTAACAGAAGAAGCAAGAGATTTATTAAGTAGAGGTGAATTATTACCAGATAGCGTAATAAACGACTTATTAGTTAAGAGAATCTCAAAAGAAGATTGTGCAAATGGATTTATTTTAGATGGATATCCAAGAACAATTTCACAAGCAGAATCTTTAGATGAATTATTAAAAGGCTTAAATAAAAATATCGCAGCAGCAGTGCATTTAGATGCACCAATTGAAACAATATATAGAAGAATATTATCTAGACAAGAATGCGTTAACTGCAGAGCTACATATAGCAAAGATACACCTACAAAAGTAGAAGGAATTTGTGATAAATGTGGTAGTGAAGTTAAAGTTAGAATGGATGATAATAAAGAAGCTTTAGATAATAGAATGGAAGTTTATGAAACAAAAACAAAACCTATTATCGAATATTATAAAAAACAAAATTTATTAAAAGTAGTAGATTCAAGTAAAAATCCTGAATATGCTATGATGAAATTCGAGGAATTTGCAAATGATTTACATTAAGAACCAAAAAGAAATAGAAAAAATGCGTGAAGCTGGTGAAATAGTAAAAGAAATTTTTAGAGAAATGGAAAAAGCCGTAAAACCAGGTGTAACAACGCTTGAACTAGATGAAATGGTAATGAAAATCATAAAAAAACATAATGCAAAACCTTCTTTTGTAGGGGTACCAAGTATATATGGAGGTAAACCATATTATAAACATGCAACATGTATGTCTGTAAATGATGCTATAATACACGGTATACCAAATAATAGAAAATTAGAAGAAGGCGATGTCTTATGCTTTGATATAACTGTTGAAAAAAATGGCTATTGTGCTGATGCAGGTAGAACATATGGTGTAGGAAAAGTTTCAAAAGAAGCACAAAGATTAATAGATACAGCCAAAGATGCTTTCTTTGCAGCAATGGAATATGCTAAGGAAGGTTATAGAATAGGTGATATTTCAAATGCAATTCAAACATATGTTGAAAAACAAGGTTTTTCTATTCTAAGAGATTTCCAAGGTCACGGAATAGGAAAAGAAATGCATGAAGATCCAGGTGTTCCAAATGAAGGACAAAAAGGTAAAGGACTTAGATTAAAGGCTGGAATGGGACTTGCAATAGAACCTATGATAACAGCAGGATCTAGTGATTATAAAATTTTAGATGATAAGTGGACTATTGTAACTAAAGATGGTAGTCTAGGAGCTTATTACGAAAATACAATAATTATTACAAAAAATGAACCAGATATATTGACTTTTTAATAAAAAAAGAGTATAATATAAATGTTATATTAATATTCATGTAACATAACATGAAATTTTAAAATATAGGAGGCGAAAACATGGCAAAAGATGATGTTATTGAAGTAGAAGGAATAGTAACTGAAGCACTACCAAATGCAACATTTAAAGTAAAACTTGAAAATGGACATGAAGTGTTATCACATATTTCTGGAAAACTTAGAATGCATTATATAAAAATATTACCAGGTGATAAAGTTAAACTTGAGTTATCAACTTATGATTTAACAAAAGGTAGAATTACTTGGAGAGGTAAGTAGACTTCTATTAATAATTTTTGATTGAAGCAAATTCGTAGCGGCTGTAAGGAAACTTATTTCGGGTTTGTTTTAATATATATATTTAAAGATTACCGCCCTACACACGGGTAATTTTTAAGGAGCATTTTTTAAAGGAGGAAAACCAAAAATGAAAGTAAGACCATCTGTTAAAAAGATTTGTGAAAAATGCAAAATCATAAAAAGAAAAGGTGTTGTTAGAGTAATCTGCTCTGATCCAAGACACAAACAAAGACAAGGTTAATTAGGAGGTGTGGCATAGATGGCACGTATAGCAGGAATTGACTTACCAAAAAATAAAGTAGCTGAAATAGGCTTAACTTCTATTTATGGTATTGGAAGATCAAAATCAAGAAAAATATTAGCAGAAGCTAACATTGATGCAGCAAAAAGAGTTAAAGATTTAACTGATGATGAAGTTGCACAAATCAGAGCAATAATCGAAAGAGATTGCACAGTTGAAGGTGACTTAAGAAGAGAAGTAGCACTTAACATTAAAAGATTAATGGAAATCAATTGCTACAGAGGACAAAGACATAAAAGAAAATTACCAGTAAGAGGACAAAGAACACAAACTAATGCAAGAACAAGAAAAGGTCCTAAGAAAGTAGTAGCTAATAAGAAGGGGGTATAATTAAATGGCTAAAGTAACTAAAAAAGCAACAAAGAAAAAAGTAAGAAAAAATATAGCAGCTGGTGTTGCACATATTCAATCTTCATTTAATAATACTATTGTTACTATGAGTGATACACAAGGTAATGTATTATCTTGGTCAAGCGCAGGTAGCTTAGGTTTTAAAGGTTCAAGAAAAAATACTCCATTCGCTGCACAATCAGCTGCAGAAGTTGCTGCAAAAGCTGCAATGGAACATGGATTAAAAAGCGTTGAAGTTTATGTAAAAGGACCTGGTTCAGGTAGAGAAGCTGCAATAAGAGCACTTCAAGCAGCGGGATTAGAAATAAACATGATTAAAGATGTTACACCAATCCCACACAATGGTTGTAGACCACCAAAAAGAAGAAGAGTATAATTTAAGTGAGGTGAAAACGAGAAATGGCTAGATACAGAGAAGCTTTATGTAGAAAATGTAGAAGAGAAGGTACAAAATTATTCCTTAAAGGAGAAAGATGTACAACAAATAAATGTGCTTTAGAAAGAAGAGGATATGCTCCAGGACAACATGGTAAAGCAAAATCTAAACTTTCTGAATATGGTACACAATTAAGAGCAAAACAAAAAACTAGAACTTATTATGGTGTTTTAGAAGGACAATTCAGAAAATATTATGATGAAGCGTTCAGAATGCCAGGAGTTACAGCTGAAAATCTATTCGGTTTATTAGAAAGAAGATTAGATAACGTAGCTTACAGAATGGGTGTAGGTACTTCAAGAGCAGAAGCAAGACAACTTGTTAACTATGGAATGCTTGAAGTAAACGGAAGAACTGTTAATATCCCATCTTTCATCGTTAAAGTTGGAGATGTTATAAAAGTAAGAGAATCTAAGAAAGATAACAAAGCAATTGTTAAAGCATTAGAAGCAACAAACTCAAAAGTAGTACCATCATGGCTTGAAGTTAATAAAGAAGAAAATGAAGCAAAAGTACTTAGATTACCAGTTAGAGAAGACGTTGATTTAGACGTACAAGAAAGCTTAATAATTGAGCTTTACTCTAAAAACTAATTTTAAACTAGGTGATTATTTAATCGCTTAGAAATTAAGGGGGAAGCAAAATGTTAGAAATGGAAAGACCAGAAATTAAATGTGTTGAAGTTGATGCTGACACATATTATGCAAAATTTGAGGTTGAACCACTAGAGAGAGGTTATGGAATAACTCTAGGAAATTCATTAAGAAGAATATTACTTTCTTCACTTCCAGGTTATGCAATAAGTACAATAAAAATAGATGGTGTTGCACATGAATTCACAACAATACCAGGTGTTACAGAAGATGTAACAAATTTAATATTAAATTTAAAACAAGTTTGTTTAAAATCAGATGATATGGAACAAAAAAATATCCAAATAAAAGCTGTTGGACCTTGTGAAGTTAAAGCAGGAGATATTATCTGTGATTCAACAATTGAAGTTGTAAATAAAGATTTACATTTAGCATATGTTGAAGAAGGTTCTGGATTAAACATTGAAATGACAGCTATAAAAGGTAGAGGATATATTCCAAGTTATAAAAATAAACTTGAAGATCAACCAGTTAATACTATTGCAATAGATTCTTTATTCTCACCTGTTAAAAAAGCTAACTTTAATGTTGAAAAAACAAGAGTTGGACAAGAAACAGATTATGATAAATTAACTATTGAAATATGGACAAATGGTGTATTAGAACCATATCAAGCTTTAAGTTTAGCTGCTAAAATTTTAAACGAACATTTAGAAATGTTCATTGATTTATCAGATATAGCTAAAAATATGTCTATAATGTCACAAAAAGAAATGTCTGAAAAAGATAAAATGCTTGAAACAAAAATTGAAGAATTAGAACTTTCAGTTAGATCTTTCAATTGCTTAAAAAGAGCAGGTTTATTAACTATAGCAGATATTGTTGAAAAAAGTGAACAAGAAATGATGAAAGTAAGAAATCTTGGAAAGAAATCTTTAGAAGAAGTAATTAATAAAGTACATTCTTTAGGATTAGAATTTAAATCAATAGACGAATAAGTAGGGAGGAAAATCAAATGCCAGGAACAAGAAAACTAGGAAGAACTACTGCACACAGAAAAGCATTATTAAGAAACCTAGTATCACAAGTGGTACTAAATGGTAGAGTTGAAACTACTTTAGCAAAAGCTAAAGAAGTTAAACCACTTTTAGATAGTTTAGTTTCTCTTGCAATTGCTGAAAAAGATAATTTTGAAATGGTTGAAAAAACTGTTTCTAGAGCAAAAGTAGAAAACGGTAAAAAAGTTAAAGAAACTAAAACTTCTAAAAACGGAAACAAATATGAAGTTGTAGTAAGAGAAGTAGTTAAAGAAGAAGTTAAAAATGACAAACCTTCTAAATTAGCTGCAAGAAGAAAAATGTTTACTATGGTAAATAAATTAAAAGATGAAAAAGGAAATACTATAGATTTAACAGAAAAATTATTCGAAGAAATCGCACCTAAATATGAAGCTAACAAAGGTGGATACTGCAGAATAATCAAATTAGTTGCTAGAAAAGGTGACGGAGCTGAAAGAGCAATTATTGAATTAATATAATATTAATTTTTGGATGTAACACTAAGTGTTACATCTTTTTATTTTTGTAAAAGTTGACATAACACTTAAAATATGATATAATAATACTATATTTTAAAAGGAGAATTTATGAATTTATTTATATTTTTAATTATTATATTTATACTTCTTGGTATACTATTTTTAGTATCTATGCATATAATTTTAAATGAAGGAGAAGAAAATATGGTTCTTAAACAATTAGTAGAAGAATCACAAAATTTAAAAAAAGCAGATGAAATACAAAAAATATATGACAAAAATCTTTTTTCATCTCCATTATATAACATAGATTTTTATGAAAATAGCTTAAAAATATGGGAAAAGAAAAATAGAAAACAACCAATTGTTTTTATACGATATGAAGATATATTAGATATAAGAAAAGAGTACGACGGAAATAAAGTAGATGTTCCTGGTCATAACTATGTTTGGTCTAGATATGGATTTACATTAGTATATAAAGATGGTATTGTAACTAAAGAAAAGACTATATGGTTGACTGAAAAAGAAAAGAACAAATTTAAATTATTAGACAATGTGAAATATAATATATATGTAGATGCAATAATATATAAAACAAAAAAAATAAAGAACGTAGCATAATTTATGCTACGTTTTATAGTTTATTTTTATAATCTGAATTAAGAGATTTTTTTCGTATTATATCAAAAAGATTAGTTGATTCAATATCCTTATTTAAAATTTTAGCTTGGTTAAAAGAGAGTCTATCTATAACTTTATCATTTATTTTAGTTATAATAGGAATAGAAGAATTTCTAGTTAAAGTCCCTAAATACTTCTTACCATTTGCGGTAATAGATAATATCCTAGCATATAGATCTTTTTTATAATCTATATTATCTAAAAAGTTTTTATCAATATCAAATAATATTTTTAACATTATTCTCTTGATTTTAGGTAATGTAAATCTTCTTGTTAGTGTATTTTCTATAAAATCATCATAATTTGTATATAAAATCACATTATTTATAATTCTATTTTCAATTCCCTCTGTAATTTCATGTATATTCTTTAATTTATCTTTATTTAAAATAACTTTGTATCTAAATAGCTCGTAAATAGAGTCATTAAAATATATATTTTCATTTAATAATTTATAATATGTTTCTTTTGGAATAAAGTTTTTAATATGTTCTATATTGCCTTCTAATAGCGAACTACGTATGCTTGTAGCGCTTGAGAATGCGTATTTAGATAGTGTATTTTCATTATAATCATTATATATTCTTTTAATGCAAAAAGGTTCTATTTTTGAATTTAAGCGTTGTATCTCCTTAATATATTCTAATGCAAGAATATTATTTGATTTAAATAAATTTGTATTTATGTCTGATATACATTCCTCTAAAGCAAGTATATATGCTTTGGTATATGAATAACCTTGTTTTAAGTGATCTTTGATTTTTTTATCTATATTAGTTTGATTATCCAATATTTTATTTGCATAGTTTACAAGTTTAGAGATATCTTCTTCTTCACTACCAAATGATATATAATCACAAGATAATGAATTTAAAATATTTATACTAGCTTTAGCAAAATATTCTGCACTTGATGTTGCAAATATAAAAGGAAGTTCAATTACAATATCTGCACCGTATAGTGTGGCAAGCTTACTACGAGTAAATTTATCTAGTACTGCAATATTTCCTTGCTGTGTAAAACAACCTGACATGATTACAATAACTAAATCTGGATTCAAATTTTTTATACTTTCTTGTAACTGATAAATATGCCCATTATGTAATGGATTGTATTCTGCAATAATTCCAACTATTTTCATAAAAACTCCTTTACATTTTAGTAATATATATATATAATATATGTTAACATAGAAAGCTTTTACATGCAAGAAGGGAGGTATAAAATGAAAAAAATAATATTATACACAGATGGTGCATGCAGTGGTAACCCTGGTCCAGGTGGTTATGGAAGTATTTTAATGTATAAAGAAAATAAAAAAGAGATAAGTGGTTATAAAGAAAATACAACTAATAATCAAATGGAAATGCTTGCTGTTATTGAAGGTTTAAAATTAATAAAAGAACCGTGTGAAATTGAAATTTATAGTGATAGTGCGTATGTAGTTAATGCATTTAATCAAAACTGGATACAATCATGGATAAAAAATAATTGGAAAACAGCATCAAAAAATCCAGTTAAAAATGTTGAGTTATGGAAGGAAATGCTTAATTTATTATCAAATCATAAATATAAATTTATAAAGGTAAAAGGTCATGCGGATAATGAATTTAATAATAGATGTGATGAATTAGCAAGAAATGCTATTACAAAAAATAGTTAGTATTAAAATATTGCCTATAACATATAGTGTTATAGGTGATATTTTATGTATATAAAAAGGTATATTATAGAAAATAAATTTAATATTTATTTATATATTACTTTAATTATAATAGGTGTAATATTTGGCATTTGTTTATTTGATAAAATTTCAGTTAATGAAAAAAATGAAATAGCAAATTTGTATAAAAATAGTGTAAAATTAAACAATCAGAGTGTGGAAACTGTTGAAATTTCTAATAAAATAATTAAATATAACTTACAAATGAGTATAGTAATTATTATGATGGGGTTATTTGTATTTGGAAGATTTGGTTTATTGTTTTGCAGTTTTTTCATTGGACTAAATATGGGAATAAATAACTCGATTATATATTCATTACTTAATAATAACACATGGATAAAGGTAGCAATATTCTACACTATTATTAATATTCTGTATATAATTATATATGGTATATTAGTTATTTTTAATTATAATTTTTCTAAGGACTTATATTATTTAATTGATAAAGAAAATATAAAAAAGAATATAATAATGTTTTCAATATATAATATTTTAATAATATTTTTATTAATAATTCCTATTGTATTTGAAATAGTACTAAACCATAATTTGTTAAATAATATTATATAAATGAAGTTAGTTAAAAAATTTTACATAAAATTAATTAAAACACTTGCAAAATAGTATAAAATATTATAAAATAAAGGCAGCATATAAAAGGACAATATTTTGTCTATAGTATGAAATAATTATATAACGAGGTAGGAAGAAACATGGAACTAGCTGTAAAAGATTTTATTAATTACCTAAAGAATAAACAAGGGTCACAAAATACAATTGTCTCATACGAAAGAGATATAAATCAATTTGTTAAATATCTAGATACTCAAAGCAAGAAAATTTTCGATGCAAAAGAAGAAGATGTAATTAACTACATGAAAAAATTAGAAAATGCGGGGCAAAAAAATTCAACAATTTCTAGAAAAATTGCTTCAATTAAAGCTTTATATAGATATCTTTGCCTACATAAAATGGTAGAAGAAAATATAGCTGATAATGTTGAAGTTCCAAAGGTAGAAAAACCAGAACCAACTATTTTATCTGTTAGTGAAATTGAAAGACTTTTAGAACAACCAGATACTTCTGATTTAAAAGGTCAAAGAGACAAGGCTATGCTTGAAGTATTATATGCAACAGGAATGAGAGTTACAGAGCTTGTATCACTAAATTTAGATGATGTTAATTTAAATTCAGGTGTGATAAAAGTTTCAAAAAAATCTAAAGAAAGAACAATTCCTTTAGCAAATAGTGCAATTAAATCTCTAAAAACATATATTACAAATGTAAGACCATTATTAATAAAAACAGAAGAAGAAAAAGTATTATTTATTAATGCAAACGGTCAAAAGATGACAAGACAAGGTTTTTGGAAAATTTTAAAACAATATAAAGCACAAGCAAAGATAGATAAAGAATTAAACCCACATGTTATTAGACATTCATTTGCTGTACATAAATTACAACAAGGTGTAGATTTAAAAAATGTTCAAGAAATCTTAGGACATACAGATATTGCATCAACACAAATTTATACGCATATGGCTGGTCTAGATATAAAAGGACATGCTGAATTATAAAAAGTAGCCATATGGCTATTTTTTTTATTTTAAGGAGAAAATATGAATAATTATAAAGTTATTATTGAATACGATGGTACAAATTATCATGGATTTGCAAAACAAGAATTAAAACCAACTATACAAGAAACATTAGAAGAATGCTTATCTAAAATTTTAAAAGAAAATATTAATATAAATGGATCTGGAAGAACAGATGCAAAAGTACATGCTCTTGGACAAGTAATAAATTTTAATACAAATAGAGAAATATCTGAATATGGATTAATTAAAGCACTTAATTCTAATTTACCAAGTGATATAGTTGCTGTGAATGTAGAAAAAGTAAATGAAGATTTCCATGCGAGATTTTCAGCTAAAAAAAAGACATATTTATATATAATAAACTATAAAAAATTATGTGCTTTTTCAAGAAATTATGAATACTTTTGTAAGTATAAATTAGATATAGATAAAATGAAAAATGCAATAAAATTATTTGAAGGTAAACATGATTTTAAATCGTATATGAGTACAGGTTCTGCCATAAGAGATACTGTTAGAACAATATTTAAAACAGATATTTATGAAAAAAATGATAGAGTATATATAGAATTCACAGGAGATGGTTTTTTGTATAATCAAGTTAGAATAATGGTAGGAACATTAATTGAAATAGGTAGAAGTAAAATAGAAAACGATATAATATTAAAATCTTTTAAAGAATATAATAGAAATCAGCTTGGAAAAACTGCTAGTCCGCAAGGATTATACTTAAAAAATGTAGAATATTAAAAAAAATTAATTTTTTTTAAAAAAACTATTGACAAATAACATATTATGCTTTATAATATTTATTGTTAGCGAGTGTGGCGGAACTGGCAGACGCACAGGACTTAAAATCCTGCGGGGTAACACCCGTACCGGTTCGATTCCGGTCATTCGCACCAAGCTAAAAACCTTAGATTTTTCTAAGGTTTTCTTTTTATATAAATTTAGAAGCTAAGTTGTATAAACTTAGCTTTATTATTTTTCTTCTAAAAAGTACGTTGCTTCCATATCTGCAGTATTTAATGCAAAGGCAAGTGGAAATTGTTCAAAAGCGGCACCAACATTTCTGATATCCTCTGTTCCTGAGAATCCCATATGATATCTTATTGCAAAAGCTTCTTCTCTAGTTAATTTCATAAACCCTGTTATTATATATACAGATTTTTCACCATGACCATATGGTAAATTATCTTCAAATTCAAAAGTATCTACTCTTTGCCATACACCATTTTCATCTTTTACATTTCTAAATCCTTTTTTATATACATTTATTTTACAAATATCATGTAAAAGAGCAACTATTGCTATAGTTTCATCTGTATAACCATTTAAATTAAAATCATTTTTAACTCTATCTCTAGATAGATAATCTTTTAAATTATGATATACATTTAAACTGTGTTCACAAAGTCCTCCTTCATGGCTACCGTGAAATCTAGTACTAGCAGGTGCTGTAAAAAAATCACTAGAAGAAGAAAGAATATATTCTAATAATTTATCTGCACCTTCACGAGTAATATATTTATTATATATATCTATAAATTCTTGTTTTTTTGCGTCCATGTTAAAATCCTCCTAGGGTAATTATAATATAAAAGGTATAAAAATTCAATTATTTTTCTTGAAATGATGTTTGTCATATAGTATAATATTTATGTAATCAAGGAGGAATAATGAAAAAAGTTATAGTTGGAATAAGTGGTGGCGTTGATAGTTCTGTAGCAGCGTTACTATTAAAAAAAGAAGGATATGAAGTAATTGGTGTAACACTAAAACTTGCAAGTAATGTACCAGGGAAAAGTGAGAGTGTTGCTAAAGAAATAAATGATGCAAAAAAAGTATGTGATACATTAAATATACAACATATTGTATTAGATTTTAATGATGTATTTAAAGAAAAAGTTATAGACTATTTTGCAAATGAATATATGAATGGTAGAACTCCTAATCCATGTGTTGCATGCAATAAATTTGTTAAATTTAAATGTTTAATTGATTATGCAATTTCGCATGATATAGACTATGTAGCAACAGGTCATTATTGTAAGATAGAAAAAAATAATGAGACAGGAAGATACTATTTTAAAATGGCAGAAAGTATAGAAAAAGATCAAACATATATGTTATATACTTTAACACAAGAACAATTATCTAAACTCGTAATGCCACTTGGAAAATATTCAAAAGACGAAGTAAGAAAAATAGCAGAAGAGAATAATTTGATAACAGCAAGAAAAAAAGACAGTCAAGAAATATGTTTTATTAATGATAATGATTATATAAAATTTATTAAAGAAAACTACGGTTATAATCCAGAAGAAGGTAGATTTATAGACAAACAAGGTAATACTGTAGGTAAGCATAAAGGAATAATAAACTATACAATTGGACAAAGAAAAGGTCTTGGTATTACATTTGGAAAACCAGTATATGTTACTAGAATAAATAGTAAAAAAAATACTGTTACTCTTGGTAATATTGAAGATTTATATTCAGAATATTTATTGTGCAATGAAGTTAACTTTATGCCTTTTGAAGATATTGAAGATGAATATGAATGTAAAGTAAAAGTTAGATATGCATCAAAACCTGTTGATGCAGCCATAACTAAACATGCTGAAAATATATATAAAGTTACATTTAAAGAAAAACAAAAATCTGTTACTAAAGGTCAAGCTGTTGTATTTTATGATGGGGATATTTTAGTTGGTGGTGGAACAATAATATAATTTTCGATATTTCCTCAAATCTTTTACACACTTTTGACATACTTTGGTTTTAGAATATACTTGAAAGGAGGAAAATGTTATACTGTATTTGTATTAATGTGGTATAATCATATAGGTGATTGAAAATGAACAAACAAATTTTAATAGCTGATGATAATGAAGAAATAGTAGATTTATTAATACCACATCTTGTGAAGGAAGGATTTATGCCTATAGTTGCAAGAGATGGTGAAGAAGCTTTGAAATTATTCAAAGAAAATAAACCAATTCTTGTATTATTAGATATAATGATGCCTAAGAAAAATGGAATTACAGTATGCAAAGAAATTAGAAATGAATCTAAGACTCCTATAGTTATGGTTACAGCAAAATCAGAAGATGAAGATGTAATTATGGGACTTGATGTAGGAGCGGATGACTATATTGTTAAACCATTTAGTCCAAAACAGGTTGTTGCTAAAGTAAAAGCAATAATTAGAAGATTGGATATTTCTGATGATAAAGAAAAATTAGTTACTGTTGAAAATTTACAAATAAATATGAATGAGTATACAGTAAAAATCGACAATAAAAATATAGAATTAACTAAAAAAGAAATAGAAATTTTATATTTATTTGCAAAACATCCTTCTATGGTGTATTCAAGAGAAAATCTTTTAAATACATTATGGGGTTATGAATATTATGGTGATGCAAGAAATGTTGATACACATATAAAGAGATTAAGAGCAAAACTTGGGCTAAATGAAAATAAATATCGTTGGGATATTAAAACAGTATGGGGCGTTGGTTATAAACTTGAAATAGAAGGTAATGTGTAATGAAGAAAATAACTCAAAAATTAGTTATAGGAATTTCCTCAATTGTCCTATTGCTAGCTCTTATAATAGCAGTTGTTTTCATGACACAATATAGAAATATATTACTTGAAAATAAGAAGATAAACCTTCTAGAAAAAGCTGAACAAATTGCTGACTTTGTAGCTATTACTCCCTCAATAGATGCAAACGAATATGTGGACGTGCTTAATAAAATGACGGATACACAAATTTGGATAGCAAGAATTGATAGGAATCAAATAATAATGAAAGGTTCCGTTGTAGATTCACCAAATTTAAAACAAAGAGTTATTAAAGATATAGAAAAATTAATAGAAAACAATACATCCTCAATTGTGTCTTTTTCGTACGGAGATTTCTTTAAAAATAAGTGTATAACCGTTATTAGACCTATAGTTATTTCAGGACAAACACAAGGTGCAATATTTATGCACAGTGATATAAATGATATTTTGAAAAAATATGACAGATTAATTGTAGTTATTTTAATGACCATTTTATTTGGAATATGTTTAAGTATAATTCTCGGAGTGCTATATTCGTATAGATTTACAAAACCAATAGATAAAATGAAAACGGTAGCTAAAGATATATCTGCAGGTAACTATGGGATTAAAACAGGAATTGTTCAGGATGATGAGATTGGTGAACTAGCTATTTGTCTTGATGACATGTCTGTAGAACTTGAAAAATACATTACAGACATTAGAAGATTAGAAGAATCTGCTAAAGAGTTAGTTGCAAATGTATCGCATGAATTCAAAACACCTCTAACCCTCATAAGAGGTAATATAGAAAATATGCAAGATGGTACAGTTGAGCCAACTTATGAAGCGTATGAAAGAATTATAAATCATACAAAATATCTAGAAAGATTAGTTAATGAAATACTTGATTTAGGAAAGTATCAAACTGGTAAAGTTACATTAAAGAAAGAACTTCTTGATTTAAATCAACTTTTATCAGATATAACTAGAGATATGAGTAGTATATCAGAAGTAAAAAATATTAAGTTAGTATATGATAACAAAAATGATTCCCCAAAAATTGTTAATTTAGACTACCTTAAAATGAAACAACTAATTACAATATTTATAGACAACGCAATAAAATATTCGCATAATAATACAGAAGTTAAAGTTATATTAGATGGAACTAAAATTACTATTTTGGATAATGGAATTGGAATGACAGAGGAACAAAAAGAGAAAATGTTTGACCGTTTTTATCAAGTATCCCCAAATAAAAATGGAAACGGTTTAGGCCTTTGTATTGCTAAGTACATTATAGACTTACATGGATTAGATGTTAAAGTTGAAACTGAAATAGATAAAGGAACTAAAATTATAATTGACTGTGATTGTAACGAGAAAACTACATAGAAATATGTAGTTTTTTCAATATTAAATTACAATTTCGTTGACTAATAAAAAATAAAATAGTATAATTACAAATGAAATGGGAGGTAGATTTTTTTGAAAAAAGAAAATATAGTAAGAGTTGTAGTATCTATTTTAGTAATTGCAATTATCACATATATCTCTGTTTTTAATGTTTTTGGTACTAAAAGTATAAAAGATATAAAGACAGGTTTAGATATTAGTGGTGGTGTATCATTAGTATATGAAGCTAAAAAAGAAGGAAATATAACTAATGAAGATTTAGATAAAGCTACTACAGTATTAAGAAAAAGACTAGAAGCAAAAAATATCTTTGATGCTGTAATAAGAGCAGATGAAGCAAAAGGATATATTTATGTTGAAATTCCTGCTAAAGTAGAAGATAAAACACAAGATCCTTTAAAAATAGTAGAAGGATTAGATAAAACAGCAATAATTCAATTTAGAGATGAAGATGGAAATGTTGTTGTAGCAGGTCAAGAAATTAAGAGTGCAAAATATGATGAATCTCCAACAGATAGTTCTGGAATACCAGATCCACATGTAACAATAAGATTTACAGAAGAAGGTAGAAAGAAATTTGCTGAAGGAACAAAAGCATCAGTAGGTAAAACAATGCCTATATATTTAGATGATACTAATATTTCTAGTCCACAAGTAAGTGGTCCAATTGATAGTGATACAGCTATGATAACAATTGGTGGAAATACATTAGCAGAAAAAGAAAAAGAAGCTAAAGAACTTGCAATGTTAATTGACTCAGGTTCATTGCCTTTTAAACTTGAAATTATTAATAAAGAGTATATAGGACCAACACTAGGTCAAAAAGCATTAGATGTAAGTATATTAGCAGGTATAATATGTATAGCTTTAGTTATGATTATTATGATTATTCTATATAGAATACCAGGAGTTGTTTCTTCAATAACACTTATTTTATATGCTGCATTATTTATTTTAATCTTATCATATACAGGAATAACATTAACATTACCTGGTATAGCAAGTTTAATACTTTCACTTGGTATGGCGGTAGATGCAAATGTAATTATTTTTGAAAGATTAAAAGAAGAACTTAAAAACGGTAAAACAGGTAATAAAGCCTTTGAAACAAGTTTCCAAAAAGTATCACATGCAATCATAGACGGGAACGTTACTACATTAATAATAGCAATACTATTATACATTTTCGGAATAGGGCCAATAAAAGGATTTGGTATTGTTCTTGCAATAGGTGTGTTATTAAGTATGTTCACTGCATTATTTGTTACAAAATATATATTAAAACAATTTATGGGACTTGCAAAAAATAATTTAAAATTATTTGGTTTAAAGGAGGTAAAATAAGTGAAAATAGATGTAATAAAAAATAGAAATAAATTCTTTATATTATCTTCTTTAGTAATAATAATTGGAATGGTTGTTGCATTATCTTTAGGATTTAAATATGACATTGATTTTAAAGGTGGAACAACTATAGAAGTTGATTTAAAAAGATCATTTAATAATAATGAAATTGAGAAATTAGTTAAAGATACTATAAATAAAACAGCTTTAGTACAAAAAGTTGGAATAGAACAAACTTCTGTATCTATTACAACAGATGTTATTAGTAATGAAGAAGCAGCGAAAGTAACTGCAAAATTAAAAGAAAAATATCAAGGAATAGAAGAACCTACACTTAGAAATATACAACCAGCATATGGTAAAGAATTAATACAATCTGCAACATTTGCTGTTCTTGCTGGTCTAGTTTTAATACTTATTTATATATTTGTTAGATTTAGATCTATGGGTATGACAGCAGCATTTTCTGCTATAATTGCATTAGTACATGACGTTTTAGTAATGCTTGCTGTGTATGCAATATTTAGAATTCCTTTAAATTCAATATTTGTTGCAGCTATATTAACAATAATAGGTTACTCAATTAATGATACAATAGTTGTCTATGACAGAATTAGAGAAAATAAAAGAAAAATGGCTAGAAGTTCACAAGAAGATATAATAAACTCAAGTGTAAATGGAATATTTAAAAGATGTTTATATACTAGTTTAACAACATTTGCATGTGCAGCAGTATTATATGTTTGTGCAGTTGCAAATCATCAAAGTGTACTTAGAGATTTTGCATTTCCTCTAATTATAGGTGTATTAAGTGGAACATATTCATCTGTTTGTCTTGCTGCACCAATATGGTATTTATTAGATAAGAAAAATAATAAAGTTGTTGTAAATAAAAACGAAAAAAATAATGAAAAAAAAGAAGTTAAAAATACTTCAACAAAAAATACTAATAAAAATAAAAAAGTATCAAGAGCTAAAAGAAAAAATAGTAAAAAATAAAAAAATAAAATGTTGAAATAAAATATTTCAACATTTTTTTATTATTTAATTTTTAATTTTATAAATACTTTTTTACCTTTTTTAATAACTATATATCCATTTTCAAAAGAAGAAAAGTCTATAATATGTCTCTCATCTACGATCTTTTCATCATTTACAGAAATTCCCCCTTGTTTAATTAAAGTTCTAGCTTGACCTTTAGATGGAGCAATTTCTGTTTTAATAATTGCATCTATAAGAGATATACCATTTTTAACAAATTCCTCTTCAATTTCAACTGTTGGCATATTATCTGAGTTATTTCCTTTTTCAAAAATAGCTTCAGCAGCTTCTCTTGCTTTTATTGCTTCTTCTTCACCATGAATCATTTTAGTAATTTCAAATGCAGCAACTTTTTTAGCTTCATTAATGCTACTTCCTTCTAAACTAGATAAACGTCTAACTTCATCCATAGGAAGTTTAGTTAACATTTTTAATACATTATATACATCTGCATCATTTATATTTCTCCAATATTGATAAAATTCATATGGAGAAGTCTTTTCACTGTCTAACCATAACGCACCGTTAACTGTTTTTCCCATTTTTATTCCTTCTGAATTTAATAATAATGGGCAAGTTACACAGAAGCTTCCACTTTTATGGATTTTTCTTATTAGATCTACACCTGCAAGCATATTAGACCATTGGTCATCGCCACCAATTTCTAGTGAACAATTTTCATTTTCAAATAAACGTAAGAAATCATAACTTTGCATTAACATATAGTTAAGTTCAAAAAATGTAAGTCCAGATTCCATTCTTTGTTTATAGCATTCTGCAGATAACATTCTATTAACATTAAAGTGTATACCATATGTTCTTAAAAAGTCCATGTAATTTAGATTTAAAATCCAATCTGCATTATTTACAATAATAGCAGCATTTTCTCCCTCAAATGATATAAACTTTTCAACTTGTTTTTTTATTTTATTAACATTATTTTGTATATCTTCCTTAGTAAGCATTTTACGCATTTCTGCTTTTCCACTAGGATCTCCTATTAAAGCAGTACCACCACCTATTAATATAATAGGTCTGTGTCCTTGTTCTTGGAAATATGACATCATCATAAGAGGTATAAAATGACCTATATGAATACTGTCAGCAGTAGGGTCTATACCTAAATATAATGAGATTTTTTCCGTTTCTACTTTTTTCTTAAATTCATCTTCGAAAGCGATTTGTTTAATCATTTCTCTTTCTTTCAAAACATCATAAATTGACATTATAAATTCCCCCATTTCTTATAGATACATATAATTATAACATAAAAAATGTAATTAATAAAGTAAATGATTAAAAAATATTGAAAAATTAATATTTAAATGATATTATTAAGGTATAAAAAAAGGAGGTAAAAATGTTTAAACCAACATATATTTTTAATGGAATAGAAGATATAAAAATAGAATTTCTAAAAAGAGAAAATATAAAATATTTATTAATGGATTTAGATAATACAATAATAGATACTAAAATGAATATTTCTAAGAAAAAACGTAAATGGTTAGATGAAGTATTAAAAAGCGGAATAAAAATATGTATATTGAGTAATTCGAGTAATCAAGCTAAAGTATCTAGTGTCGCAAAAATGTTAGATATACCATATTTATTAAATGCATGCAAACCTGCAAAAAGAGGCTTTGAAATTGGAATAAAATTATTAGATGCTGAAAAAGAAAATACAGTATTAATAGGTGATCAAGTGTTTACAGATGTATTAGGGGCTAATAGATTCAAAATAAGATCTATTCTTGTTAGTCCTTTTGATAATAAAGAACCTGTATGGGTTAAATTAAAAAGACCAGTAGAAAAATTAATTTTAAAAACGGTTAAAAGTATAGAAATAATTGAATATACTAGAAAGAAGAATAAAAAATGATATATGTTATTTTATTTTTAATGTCAATTTTACTTGGTCAATGTTGTAAACATTTATGCAAAAAGCTTCCGCCTGTTGTTTCAGAAGAAATAACATATGCAGAATTTGGAAAAGGATTATTTAAAGATTTTAAAATTGATTTTAAATATTCTTTAATTTTTATTATATTTGCGCTTATTGAAGTATGTTTATTTAATTTTAGTATTTATAAAAGTATATTTTATTTAATATTATTTTTTATTTTATCTATCGTCTTTTCAATAGATTATAGATTTCAACTTATACCAGATGAGTGTCAAATTTCATTAATATTTTTAGGTGTAATAAAAATATTAGCAATACCAAATACATTAATTAGTTCTTGTTTAGGAGCTTTAGTAGGTTTTTCAATATTTTATGCAATGGGATTACTTGCAATGCTTATATTCAAAAAAGAAGGAATGGGATTTGGTGACGTAAAACTTATGACAGGACTTGGCCTTATTTTTGGTTTAAAGAATATAATAGTAATTACATTAATTTCTTTTGTTGTTGGTGCAGTAATATCCGTTATTTTAATGATGTTTAAAAATAAGGATATGCAAAGTTATATTCCATTTGGACCTTTTATAGTGATTGCAACTGTTCTTGTAACATTTATAAAAGCAGATGTATTTATAAAAATGTATGTTGATTTTTGTGCATTTTTAGCAAGTGGTGTTTCAGATTTTATATTTAATATGTTATATAAATAATATTGACAAATTAGTAACAAGTGGTATAATTAGTAGTAGGTAATAATTATGAGGTGATAAGGATGAATAAAAGCATTAAGACACTAAAAGATTTAGTGAATATTAATGGCGAAAAGTATAGAGATAATGTAGCTGTTCTTGAAAAAAGACATAAAGATAATGAATTTAAAGAATATCTTTATTCAGACTTAAAAGAAGATGTAATAGATTTTGCAACAGCTCTTATTTCAAAGTACAATTTAAAAGATGAAAAAATAGCAGTAATCGGTGAAAATAGTTATGAATGGCTTGTAACATATCTTGCTGTATCAACAGGTGCAGGCGTCATAGTTCCTCTGGATAAAGAACTTCCAGGAAACGAAATAGTAAATTTAATTAAAAGATCGGAAGCAAGTTGTTTAGTATTTTCATCTAAAAAATCTAAAATAGTAGATGAAATAAAAAAAGAGGTTCCAACAGTTAAGACATATATAGAAATGTATAGTGATGAAATAGAAGAAAATGTAGGTATACCTTTTAAAAGAGTTATAAAAGAAGGAAGAGAACTTGTATTAGGTGGAGATACATCTTATCAAGACGTTGAAATAAAACCAGATGATTTTAGAATATTATTATTTACTTCAGGTACAACATCTGCAGCAAAAGGTGTAATGCTTACAAATGGTAATATAATTGCTAATTTAGAATCAGGAAAAGAAATGATTGAGTTAACTCCAGAAGATAGAACATTTTCTGTATTACCAATGCATCATACATATGAGTGTTCGGTTACATATATGTATGGACTATATTCTGGTGCAAGTATAGCGATATGTCAAGGATTAAAATATTTACAAAAAAATATTTTAGAAACAAAACCAACTTTTATGGCAGTAGTTCCTTTATTAATAGATAAGTTATATAAAAAAATAAAAAAAGGAATTGATGAACAAGGAAAAGAAAAATTAGTTAATAATATGATAAAAATAACTAATGGTTTAGATAAAGTTGGTATAAAATTAAAAAGAGTTATTTTTAAAGATATACACGAAAAATTAGGTGGCAACTTAAAATATTTATTAGTAGGCTCTGCACCTGTAGATAAAGAATTAATACTAGCATATGAAAATTTGGGTATTTGCGTTTTACAAGGATATGGCCTTACAGAAACAGCACCTCTTATTTCAGGAACACATTTAAAAACACGTAAAGCTGGAAGTGTAGGTACACCAGGTAAATCAATTAAAGTTAAATTAGATAATGTAAATGAAGATGGTGTAGGTGAAATCTTAGTAAAAGGTCCAAATGTAATGCTTGGATATTACAAAGATGAAGAAAAAACAAAAGAAGTATTACAAA
>X411_Leopard__coassemble_78_pt1 | contig 29098 bp, 31 predicted proteins | sample X411_Leopard__metabat2_low_PE_002 | metagenome-assembled genome bin X411_Leopard
TTTTTTAATTCATCTTTTTCTATTCCATCTAAAAGTTCTAAAGAAGAAAACCCTGGTGTATCTGCTAGAAGTCCATCTGCAACTTCATATAGCTTTACATATTTAGTTGTATGTTTTCCTCTATTTATTTTTTTCATTAGATGACCTACTTCTATTTCTTCTTTTATATCTAGTATTTTTGTCATTAAGCTAGATTTACCTACTCCAGAAAGGCCAGAAAATGCAGATACTTTTCCTGCAAGCATTTTTTTAACTATATCTAGTCCTATATTTTCATTTGCACTTACATCTATAACTTTATATCCTATTTTACTATATACTTCTTTAATATATCTATATTTACTATTTTCTTCTTCTAAATCTGTTTTATTTATACATATAACTGGATTTATATTGTTTTTTTCACATAGTATTATTTGTTTATCTAGTATATTTAAATCTGGTTCTGGATAGTTCTTAGATACCACACAAAACATTTGATCTATATTTGCTATAGCAGGTCTTATTAAACTATTTTTCTTTTTATGTACTTTTTCTATTACAAAAGTGTCCATTTCTTTTTTTACTTCTACTATATCTCCTACTAATACTTTTTCTTTTTTCTTAACGCTTCCTCTAATTGTAGCTAAAACATCTTCTTTATTTTTTAATTTAACTACATATTTTTCTGGTTTAACTTCTATTATAATTCCTTCCAAACTTTTTCTCCTTTTATATTTACAAAAACCACTACTTTAGTAGTGGCTTTTTTTATTTTGTAAAATCTATTACTAGTTCTTTCTTTACAGTTCCATCTACATATACTTTAAGGTTTGCAGTTGTAAAGCCATTTACAGTAAATCTTATTTCTTTATCTGATAGCTTATGTGAGTCTTGATATACTGTATTTGTAACACCTTCTACATTTGCAGTAACCTTGATTTGATATGATTTTTCTGTAGTATTTTCATTTTTATCTGTATTTTCGTTTTCTTCTTTATCACCATTTGATGTAGTTTGTTGTGGCAGTATTTCTTTTAAGTTTATTACAACTTCTTTTGTTTTAGAAAGTCTATTTACTGTTATTTCAATAACTTTACCTTCTTCTACTTCTACATTTGGATTTACACTTTGTGCTGTAACATATCCATTTGGTTTTGAGTTATTTTGTTCGTAATTAATTTTAGTAAGAATTAATTTCTTTTCTTCTATTATTTTTTTAGCACTTTCAAGTGACATATCTGTAAGTTTTGGCATTGGGAATTTTACTTTTCCATTTCCTTTACTTACTTGAATTTTAATTACTGAACCTGCTATAACTTGTTCATCTTTAAGTGGTGATTGTTTTATAATAAGATTTTCAGCTACTTCTTCTGAAATAACGAAATCAAATTCTGCATTTAATTCTAATTGATCTAATTCATATTTTGCAACTTTATACTCTTTATTTGTAAGATCTGGTACTGTAACCATCTTAGGTCCTTTAGATACAGTTACTTCAATTCTTTTTGTTTTAAGTGTAAGTCCTGGATCTATAGATTGAGATACTATAGAACCTTGTTGAATTTCTGCATCATACACAGAATCTGTTGCTACAATTTCTATTCCTTTTGCTCTATATTCTTCTTCTACTTGTTTAAAATCTCTTCCTTTTAAATCTGGAGCTTTTATATCTTCTTTTTTAACCATTCCTGGAACAAATGCAAGTAATGCAAGTGTTAATATAAGAACTGCTCCTACTACTGTTGCAATTATAATATTTTTCTTTTTCTTTTTATCATCAGAATTTTTACTTTGATTTTCTTCTTCTTTTAATTTTTGTCTTCTTTTTTCTTTAATTTCTCTTTCCATAGCTTCGTCTTCATCGTCAACTTGGCTTTCGTCAAAAAATTCTCTGTCTATTTTAGAAATAACTTGTGTTTTTTCTGTTTTATATTTATCTTCTTCATGATATGTTTCAACATTTCTATCTAACTTATCATCTTCTTCATCATCTGGTAATACTTTAATAACTTGTGTTGCACCAAGATCTAATGAATCTTTATCTTTATCATATATAACTTCATTTGGATTTTTTATTGCTTTATATATATCTTTTATTATTTCTGCTGCACTTTGATATCTTTTAGAAGTACTTTTTTCTAATGCTTTCATTATTATTCCATTAACAGCAACTGGTACATCTTTTTTAAATTCTATTGGAGGTACCGGTTCTTCTTGTATATGTTTAAGTGCTATTGCAACTGGTGTATCTGCATCAAAAGGAAGTACACCTGTTACCATTTCATACATTACAATACCAAGTGAATATATATCTGATTTTTCATCTGTATATCCGCCTTTAGCATGTTCTGGTGAAAAATAATGTACTGATCCTACTGTACTACCCATATTTGTAATAGTAGATGTTGATGATACTTTTGCTATTCCAAAATCAGATACTTTAACCATAAATTCTTTTGTAAGCATTATGTTATGTGGTTTAATATCTCTATGTATTATTTTAGCTTTATGTGCAACTTCAAGTGCAGATGCTATTTGTATAGCTACTTTTAATGCTTTTTGTGCTGGAAGATATCCATGTTTTGTTATATATTCTTTTAATGTAAATCCTTCTACAAGTTCCATAACTATATAATTTATATTTTCTTCTTCACCTACATCATAAATAGAAACTATATTAGGATGTGAAAGACTTCCTGCTGCTTGAGCTTCTGCTCTAAATCTTTTTACAAATTCACTATCTTGTAAATATTCTTCTTTTAAAACTTTAACTGCTACAAAGCGACTAAGTAATGTATCTTTTGCTTTATATACAGTAGCCATTCCACCTTGGCCTATTTTTTCAATTATTTCATATCTTTTATTTAAAATTTTCCCTATCAATTCCATTTTGTATCCACCTTTTTTTAAATTTTACATATATATTACTACAGCTGTACTATTATCTGTACCACCATTTGAATTAGCTTCTTTAATTAATGTATCTGCTACATTTACATCTGTATCTTTATTTTTTACAAGAATTTCTTCTATTTTAGGATTAGATATCATATTAGTAATTCCATCTGTACACATTAATATAACGTCCCCTTCTTTTATATCTACTTCATTATATGAAAGTTCGATTTTTTTGCCAATTCCAAGTGCTTTAGTAAGTACATGTCTTTGAGGATGAACTTTTGCTTCTTCTTCTGTTATAATACCATCTTTTAAAAGTGCAAAAACATATGTATCGTCTATTGTTATTTGTTCTAATTTTTTTGTATATTTATATATTCTACTATCTCCAAGAGATGCATAATATAATTTATTATCTTTTTCTATAGCTACAATGATTGTTGTACCCATATTTTTTAAATTTTCATCTTTTCTTGAATATTCATATACTTTGTTATTTGCTCTTTTAATAGCATCTATTATAGTAAGACCTATTCCATTTGGTGAATTTATTAAACCTTTATCTATTGCTTTTAAAATATTTTCGAAAGTTTCTTCTGTAGCAAGTTTACTTGCTATTTCACCACCATGGTATCCGCCCATACCATCTGCTACAATATATACATTATAACCTTCATAGGTACCAACTTTAAAATAATCTTCATTTTTTTCACGTTGTTTACCTACATTTGTATTTGCATAATATTTTAGCATCATATCACCTCTCTTTATTTTTTGTTATCTATATGATCACGTCTTAATTGTCCACACGCTGCTTCAATATCTGCTCCAAGTTCACGTCTTACAGTAGTAATTATACCACAACTATTTACTGTGTCCATAAAAGTTGCAATATTTTTTTCTTTACTTTTTACATACTGCCCATCACGTATTTCATTAACAGGAATTAAATTTACATGAGCAAGCATTCCTTCAAGAAGTCTTGCAAGTTTTAACGCTTCTTCTTTAGTGTCATTTACATCAGCAATTAAAGCATATTCAAAACTTATTCTTCTACCTGTAGTTTTAATGTAATATTTACATGCATCTATCAATTCCTTAACAGAATATTTATTTGCTATTGGCATTATTTTCTTTCTAGTTTCATCTGTAGTTGCATGTAAAGAAATAGAAAGTGTACATTGAGTTTTTCTATCTGCTAGCTCATAAATTCTTGGTACTAATCCACAAGTTGAAATACTTATATGTCTTGCACCTATGTTAAGACCATTTGCACTATTTATTATTTCAATAGATTTTAAAGTATTATCAAAATTATCAAGTGGTTCTCCTATTCCCATGTAAACTATATTTGAAATTCTTTGGTTTGTATATTTTTGCATTGCCCATATTTGACCTTCTATTTCATCTGCATATAAATGTCTTACAAAACCTGCCTTAGTAGATGCACAAAATTTACATCCCATTCTACATCCTACTTGGGTAGAAACACATGCTGTATTTCCATGTTTATATACCATGAAAACACTTTCAATTATATTTCCATCTTCAAGTTCTATTAAAAATTTCTTTGTTCCATCTTTTTTTGATTCTTGACATTTTATTATTTTTAAATCTGTCATATATGTATTTTCTTTTAAAAAGTTTCTTAAAGATTTAGATATATCTGTCATTTCATCATAAGATCTTATGCCTATTTTGTGTATCCATTTATATATTTGTTTTGCATGGAACTTCTTTTCTCCATTTTCTTCAATGAATTTAGCAAGTTCTTCTTCTGTTAATCTACTAATATTTATCATATAACTTTTGCTCCTACTTTTATTTCTTTTCCTTTTAAATAGTCTTTAGGTGACATTCTTTTTCCATTTTGCTCTTGGAACATACATATTTCTACTGCATAATCATTTGCTTTTATTATAAGTCCTTCTTTATAATTGGCTTTTATAACTTCACCATTTTCATAATTTTCTACATTTATATCTTTTAAAACATTTACATTAAATACTTTATATCTTCTATCATCATCTAGTATCATATAACTACATGGAAATGGATTAACCCCTCTTACTAAGTTTTTAATATCTTGCGCATTATTATTAAAGTTTAGTTTACACATTTCTTTGTCTATCATACTAGCTAAAGTATAATCATCGCCTTGTTTTTCAGCTGTTAAGCTTCCTTCTAGATATTTATTAAGAGTTTCAACTAAAACATCTGCTCCAAGTACTTTTAGTTTATCATGAAGAGTTTCATATGTATCTTCGCTATCTATTTTTATAGAAGCTTTACATAGCATATCACCTGTATCTATTCCTTCATCCATAAACATAGTTGTTATACCAGTTTCTTCTTCACCTTTTATTATTGAATATTGTATTGGTGCTGCTCCTCTGTATTTTGGTAAAAGAGAACCATGAACATTTATACATCCGTATTTTGGCATACTTAAAATATCATTTTTTAATATTTTTCCATATGCAACTACTATAAATAAATCTGCATCTACTGCTTTTAATTTATTTATTGCTTCTTCATTTCCTCTTAATTTCTCTGGTTGATATACTTCTATTCCGTATTTTAAAGCACATTCTTTTACAGGTGTTTCAATAAGCTTCATACCTCTACCTTTTTTTCTATCTGGTTGACTTAGTACAAGTTTTACATCATAACCTTCTTTTATTATAGCTTCTAAAGATTCTGCAGCAAATTCTGGTGTTCCCATAAATACTATTTTCACATCTTTTTTATTCTTATCTAGTTTTGTTACTTTTGTCATTTTGTCTCCTTTTATTTTTCATCAATAACTTCATGAATATTTTCAGCAGTATCTACAAATAAGATTCCTTCTAAATGATCTATTTCATGAGATAAACACACTGCTAAAAGATCCTTTGCACTAATTGTTATATTTTCACCTTTTTCATTTAATGCTTCTACAACAATCTTTGCTGGTCTTTGAACTTCACCAAATATATTAGGAAGAGATAAACAACCTTCTTCACACCATTGTTTTCCCTTTCTTTGTTTTATAACTGGATTTATAATAACACCTTTATTAAGTCCATCTCCTAAATCATATACAATTACTCTTTTAAGTATTCCTACTTGAACTGCTGCAAGTCCTATTCCATCATACTTATACATTGTTTCTTTCATATCTTCTATTAATTCAAGTATTTTATCATCTATTTTTTCTACTTGTTTACTTTTCTTTCTTAGAATTGGATCTCCTTCTAATACTACTTTTCTAATTGCCATTTTAATATCTCCTTTTTATAAATTTTATTTCTATACTATTATATAATAAAATGGATAAAAAAACAAGAAAAAAAGGTGAAAAAATTTCCACCTTAAACTATATATATCTTTCTATCTTCAATATTTAGATACTCTTTAAATCTATTTCTTAAAACAAAATTTCTTCCAATTAAATTATCTTTATGAACATTAGCATAGACATATTTATATCCTTCTTTTTTCTTTTCAGAAATTATTTTATTTAATACATAACTTCCAATACCTTTGTTTTGTATTTTCCTTTTTAAAATAATCTCTATTTCAAGTTCAAAATTATTTTTATATTTTATAATTACAATTCCATTTAACTTATTTTGTATATCTAAAATGCCAAGTACTTCAATTTTTTCTTTATGCTCTAGTACATAATATAAAATTTTCTTGCACTTTTTAATTTCCTATCTATTTTAAATGATAAAAATTCAGTTATATACGAATCACTAAAAAGTTCATGAAGATCTCCTAAATTATCTAAATTTATATTACTAAGAAATATATTTTTCATTTTAAATTCCTCCTAAAAATAACTTTATTTTTAGCTATTTATTCTAACATATTAATTATAGCATCTTTTTAGAATTATGTCAACAAAAAGATGACTTCAAATCTAGAAATCATCTTATGTTTATTATTTAATTTTCTCTAAAAAATCTTCAGCAAAATAATTAATATTTTCTAAAGTTCTTTCTGTAGGAATAATTTTATTCTCTTCTACTAAAAATTTATAATCGTCTTCACTTGTATTTATAAAAGATTGATACATAAGTTCTAACAATATGTTTGGATTATATTTTTTTAATACATTTTTTTCAATTTTTTTATCTGTAATATACTTATAAAATTTTCCTTCTTTCTTGTCAAAATTTAATACTATTTTCCCTTTCTTTAACGTTGCAATATTTAATTTCATATTTATTATTTTTGTTTGCATATTAATGCTCCCCCATCTAATTTAAACTTCATGATAATTATAACATATTTACATAAAAAAAGTCAATAAAAAAGAAAAGTAATAAATAAATTTATAATAGTATTTTTTACTTTATATTGATTTAATACAAATTTATAGTATAATTGTACTGGTGATTAAATGAAAACAACAATTTATCTCATTAGACATAGCAAACAACTAAAAATTAATATTCCTAAAGAAAATAGCCAAATAGCAAATGAAAAAATAATATTATCTATTTTAGGAGAAGAAAAAGCAAAGCAATTATCTATTTTTTTGAAAAACAATTATAACATAGACTATCTATACTCTAGTAACTATGTCCGTGCAATCTCAACTGCTAAATATATATCAGATATTTTTAATATAGATATTAATATAGATTCAAATTTTGGAGAAAGAAAATTAGGTGATTTAAATTCTTTAGAAAAACTTGCAATAGGCAAAAAAATAGCTATACCATAGATCAAATTCTAAACGAAAATTTCAAAAATATTGGTAGTGAAAGTATGTTAGATGTAAGAAAAAGAGCATTACTTTCTTTAAACAAAATTTTAAAAAATCATTCTGGTAAAAATATATGTATTGTTACACACGGTGCATTAATAAAATTTTTACTATTAAATTATTGTAATCTAAATAAAGAAAATATGACTATAGAATTTAACGGTAAAAAAATAGTTGGAATGAAACTTGATTCTCCAGATATAATAAAACTCGAATTTAATAATCTAGACATAGAAACTATAGAACATGTACCATGTCTTTAATACATATAATTAATATATAAAAAAAGGATATAATTTGTATTCAAATTATATCCCTTTAATTTTTATGCCTTAACTATTAATTTAAAACATTTTTATAACTTCAAAGAATACTTAACAATGACTTCGCCGCTAAACTTATCTTTTAATTCTATTTCTTTTTTAAAATTAAGCTTTTCGACAAGATTTATACATTTAATATTCTTTTTATTTATTTTTGCATATATTTCTTTTATATTTTTATTCTTTTTAATATACTCTATAACTTTACAAATAGATTCATAAGTGTATCCTTTTCTTTGATATTTTGCATTACACATTGCTGCAAGTTCTACACTTTCCCCATACGAATATACATTAATAAACCCTATTAATTTATCTTCCTCTTCATCTACCATAGCTATACTTTTAATAAAATTAGAATTAAAAATTAAAAAAGAAACATGCTTAACTGTTTTATTGTACGAATTAGATAAATCTATTCCAGTATATTTAATACTTTGTTCATTTGTTAATATTTCATGCATATCATCGATATAATCAAAAGACATCCGACATAATTTTATACTCATAATACTTACCTCCTATTTACCAGCTATTTCCGCATTTATGACAATACCTTCTGTCTCTATCTATATCTGTGCTTCCACATCTTGGGCAAGAACATGAATCATAACCATGGATATTTATTCTAACATCGTCTCTATCTAAATCTCTTCCTTTGTCTTCATCTAAACCATATCTATCTTTATCTATATCTTCATCTAATCCATATTTCATTAATCTTTTTCTTTCGTTATAGTAATTATACATAACATCACCTCATTTATATTTTACACCTATATTATACACCCGCCTTTAAATTATGTCAACACCTTTTCGTTTTTACTTTATATTTATGCAAGAGGAGCAATAAATCTACATATACACTCCATAAACTTAGTTCCAATAAATCTTTTCTTGTATTCACTATATCTTACAATCTTACTACGTTTAAGATCTGACTTAAATATCTCTTTATTTTTTATTGCAACTTCTTCATCATACATAAATGCATTTAATTCATAATTAAGTCTAAAACTTCGTATATCTACATTTGTACTTCCAATTGTAGATACTATATCATCTATTACAATACTTTTTGAGTGAATAAATCCTTCATATAAATATACCTTTACACCCCATTTTAATAAATCTTGTAAATAAGATAATGTAATATAATATACAAATCTCTTATCTGGTAACTTAGGTATTATAACTCTTACATCAACACCAGATAAAGCTGCTATTCTAATAGCATTTAAAAATGCTTGATCTGGTATAAAATATGGCGTTTCTATATACACATATTTTTTAGCTAAATTAATCATTTTTATATAACTATCTTTAATATATTCATGTTCACTATCTGGGCCAGAGGATACTATTTGTACTCCAACATTTCCTTCTGTAATAGGGTCTGGAAAAAGTTCTTTTGCTACGTCTATATCATAATAATCTACATTAATTGCCTTTTTATAATGATTTTTTAAAAAGATAAAATCTGTTATAAATCTTAGCTGCATTGCATTTACACAAGGACCTGTTAAACGGATTGATGTATCTCTCCAAGGTTTAAGTCTTTTATGCATATTTATATACTCATCACCAACATTTATACCACCTGTATATGCAATTTTACCATCTATTATTACCATTTTTCTGTGCATTCTATAGTTCATTTGTACAAAAGTTTTAAATAAACTTGGCATATACGGAACAACTTCTCCGCCTGCATCTTTTAAATCTTTAAAATATCTATATCTATTTCTTACATTACCAAATCTATCGTAAACGAGTCTTACCTTTACACCTTCTCTTGCTTTTTCTTCTAATATTTTTAGTAATTCTTTTCCAACTTTATCTTTAGGATTTAAGATAAAATATACAATATTTATACTAACTTTTGCCTTTCTTAATTCAGAAAAAAGCATTTCAAATTTTTCTTTTCCACTTTTAAATATTTTTACACTATTATTTTCTGTATAACAACTAATTGTATTTTGAGTATTAAGAGTTATTAAGTCTGTATAATTTTGTATTTTGGCTTCGTTTGTATTTATACCATGTTTTTTTCTTAAAGAAAATTGTTTTTCTATAAACTCTAAATATTTTTTTTCGATATCATCAATTCTTTTATATTTAGATTCAAATTTTAATTTTATTGTTGTTCCAAATAAAAAATAAAGAATATACCCTACTACAGGCAAGAATATTATAATTAATACCCACGCTAGTGTAACACTTGGGTCTTTTTTTTCGAAAAATATTACAAATGTTGCCGCTATCAATTGAGTAATATAAATACTTATCATAACTATGCTAAATAGATTCATATTTTTTCTCCTTTCTATCCAACGTATATAGGATCTTTAGTTACACTTATTTTTACTTTATATCTTTCGTTTTCTTCAAATTTATCTACTGCAAATTTTATTCTTCTTGCTTTATCTTCATCAAATATACACTTTATTACAATATAGCTTCTATACTTGTTATTTACTTTTTGTATATATGGTGACTTAGGTGAAAATATCTCCATACCATCTGTTTTTACTTTTTCAAGATACATATAAAATACTTTCTCTGCTTTGGATAATGTATTTACATCATCTGCTGTAATATCTATTTGTACTATTTGACAAAATGGTGGGAAATCTAACATTCTTCTAAAATAAATTTCATCTTCATATAATGCATCATAATCTTGGTTTTGTACCGCTTTTATAATATCATTTTTGTCATCATAAGTTTGTATTATTACATAACCTTCTTTATCTTTTCTACCTGCTCTTCCAGCTACTTGTAGCATATTTGAAAATGCTCTTTCTCCTGCTTTGTAATCATTTATAGAAAGAAGTGAATCTGCTGAAACAACAAGTACTAATGTTACATTATCTATATCATGACCTTTACTTATCATTTGCGTACCTATTAAACAATTTGCTTCTTTTCTTTTAAAAGCATCTAATATTTTCTTATGACCATCTTTTACAGCAGTTGTATCTGCATCCATTCTAAGTATTTTAACATCCTTGCAAACTCTATATAATTCTTCTTCTAATTTTTCTACACCAATGCCATGCATTTTTAATGCTTTTTTTCCGCATTCTTTACATACATCTGTTACCTTTTCAACATACGAACAATAATGACATATATTTAAATTTGCTTTTTTATGATATGTTAACGATACATCACATTTAGGGCATTTAAGTTTTGCTCCACATTCATCACAGATAAAATATGCTGAATGTCCTCTACGATTTAAGAAGATCATAGTCTGTTCACCTTTTTTTATGTTTTCTTCTAATCTATCTAAAAATTCTTCTGAATATATTTTACTTCTCCTATTTTTATATGTAAACTCTTGCTTCATATCTAGTATTTGTATTTTAGGAGGCTTAGCATTATTGGGTCTATTATTAAGAGTAAACAATATTCCATCTTCCTCTTTAGCTTCATAATATGTTACAATACTTGGTGTAGCACTTCCTCTAAGCAGGACACAATTTGCTTTTTTACACATATATTTAGCAACTTCTTCTGTAATATATTTAGGTGTAGTTTGAGATGTATATGATAAGTCATGTTCTTCATCTATTATTATTATTCCTAAATCTTTAAAATCTATTGGCGAAAATATTGCAGATCTTGCTCCAACTACAATTTTTACTTCATCATTTTTTATACGCATCCATTCTTTTTTTCTTTCTGTATCCGTCATTTTACTGTGAAGTATTGCTACTTTATTTGAAAATCTTGTTACAAATCTTTCTGCCATCATATATGTAAGAGATATTTCTGGAACTAACATTATTGCCTTCTTATTATTTTTTATTACTTCTTCTATTAAATTTATATATATTTCTGTTTTACCAGAGCCTGTTATTCCTTTTAAAATACAGTTGTAATAATTTTCGTTATCCATTAAACTTTTTATACTTCTATATACTTCTTCTTGCTCATTTGTAAGTGTTTTTTTTGTGTAATTTAAATTAACTGAAAAATTATTTGAATACTCTTCTTTTACTTCTTCTTGTACAATTTCAATTAATTTATTTTTATTCATTGTATCTATAACACTTTTTGTTATATTTAATGTATTTAATATATCTTTTTGCATTGCAGATGAAGAAGAATCTATTAAATAATTAATAACTTGCATATGTTTTGCGCTTTTTATTTCATTATTTTTTATCATATCTTTAGCTCTATTTATATCCATTGCAAGTTTTATTTTATTTTCATATTTTTTCTTAATATTTTTTTCTTTGAATTTAGCTTTCGTTCCTGGTGGGAACATTAATTTTAAGCAATCATATACATTACAAAAATATTGCTTTGACATCCATTTAGCAAATGAAAGTTTTTCTTCTGTAACAACATTAGTATCATCTAAAATTTCTGAAATATATTTAAGTCTCATTCCCTCTTTAGATGGTTTTTCTTGTAACTTAACTATAATTCCCTCGTCTTTTCTTCCTCTTCCGTTTCCAAAATTAACTAAAACTCTTTTACCTACTTGTGCTTCATCTATCTTATCTTCTGGTACTTTGTAATCATATACTTTATTTATTCCCTTTACAGATGAATCTATTAATATTCTAGCTACCATTTTACACCTCTTTTATACATTTTCTATATTCGAAACAAATTCTTTTATTATATTATTTGTATTATCTTTTTCTATTTTCTCTATTGTTAATGTATGGACATATTTATTGTCTACTTCTTTTACCCTAAGGTTATATGTATATCCATTTTCTAATTTTTCTAACTTTAGATTTTTAACAAAATTAATTACATTATTTATCATAACTACTTTTGCATTTAAACTTTGTATTTTATTTAATAAAGATAAATCATTCATTTTTAAAATATTTTGTATAGATTTTTCATATACATTTCTTAAACTTAATAATGCTTCTACTACATCTTTTTCTTCTATATATTTTTTCTTTATTATTGTAATCACTCCTTGTGTGTACATTATACCATAAAGATATAATATTTTAAATATTATAAAAAAAATAGGTGCAAATTTACACCTATTATAATGTTATACATTATTTTCTTCATTCAAAAAGAATATTAAAATTAATATAAAAGATACAATTACTAAAAGAGATTTTATATTTCCTGTAACTAACAATGAAATATTTATAAATAAATATCCAAATGCAAGATGTATTTTATTATATAGAAATTTTATACCTTTTCTTTCTTTTAAATTCAAATATGAATTTAATATTATTTGAAAAAGTGCAAATACAAATAGTGATACTTGCATTATAGTAAAATTCATTCCACCTAAATTAGGTGCATACATACTCGCATATTTCAAAGAAAATATTTGAAAAAGTGCTGTTAAAGTAAATGTAAATGGTAATATATACTTTGTTACTTTCTTCATATCTTATCTCCTTAAAATTATTTAAAAAGTAATTAAACACAATACATACATTATAACATTTTAAAACTTAAAAGTCAACATAAAAACCTGCAAATCTGCAGGCTTTATTTTATTTATATTCTTCTACATGTTTTGTAGCAAGATCTAATACGCTAGATAAATAGAAAAATAATGAAACTATAAATATAGGAATATAAACTGCTAAAGTAGTAAATCCCATAAATGCTTTACCAGATATTATTGTAACTCCTCCTATTAATACTATTACAAAAATAAGTGAAGTTTTAAATACTCTTTTTACCACACTCTCATCTAAACTTCCTACTTTATCTTCGTAATCTTTAATAAGACTATACATTCCTCCTTCAAAAGAAGCTATTTGTATAATAGCAAGTACAAGCATTATGGCATCTACTAAAAGTTTAGGAAGTACATCTCCAAACACTACATATCTTACTAAAAAGAATTGTAATATAAATGATGCTGTACATACATATTTAGATAGTTTTAATTTGTTTTTCAACATATTATTCCTCCATAAAATTATTTATAAAGTATTTATTTAATATACTCATATTTTATCACATAAATTTCAAAAAGTCAACATAAAAAGATTCTGCTAATTTAGCAGAATCTCTTTTTTTACTTCTTATTTCTTAATACTCTTATAACATATATTATAAAATAAAATACGGTAAAAAGTATTATTAAAAATAATATTGGTGCTAAAGCAAGTCCAATTACAGTTACAAATAACCTCATTGCAAGTATAAAAGATTTAAATAGAATGTATAATAAGCCTATGACAATTGGTATTAATATAATTGCGCAAATAATTTTTGCTAAATTATTATTATTATTTCTTCCTGCTCTATAGTTTTTTATATTTCTATTATAACCTTTTCTCTTCATAATTACCCTCCTAAATACAATAATTCAATAATTTAATTATTCTATTGTTATCCTTGTTTTTATTTTTTTGGGCTTTTGTTCTAAAAATCTTTTTATATCATTTCCATAAAAACGCTTTTCAAAGATTTTTATTTCTTGATCAGTAATAATTGAATATATAAATATAGCTATAATTGCTAGTATAATATCTGCTTCAAAATACATAAAACTAAATGTTATTATATAAATACTTGCAGTTTTTAATAATGAAAATATATTTATAACACATCTGCTTTTTTTACCTGTTATTTTAAGAACGTTTAGCTTTTGGTTTGTAATTAATATTTGAGTTAAAAACGTTATAAATAGTATTGGAAGCATAATATAATTTATTGTAGTTTGTGAATAGCTGTATACTGTTAAATAGGCTATTGGTATTATTGCATAACTTATTGCTCCGGCATAACTAAAAAATTTATAATCTTTTACTTTTATAAAATTATACTTTTTATTACATGCTACTGCCAATTCTGTTGTTATAGGGACTGTAATTAAAATTGCTAAATTTAAAAATAGATCAATTGAGAAAATACTTACTTTAATTAAAGATACTATTATACCTACAGATAATAGTAAAAGTGCCAATCCTGACATTACAGTTAATATTTTTTTACTAGTTTTCTTTGTCTCCATTATTTTTTACCTCTCTTTCAATTTCTTTTATTAATTCATCTATAGAGTCTTCTAAAATTGTCTTGACTAAAATCTTATAAAGATAATCTTTTTCTAATTTGGTAAAAACGAAAAACATAAGTAGTAATATTAAAGATGGTATAATACCAAATTTAGTTATTATACAGCATGTCATTATTGCAAACACTAGACAAAGTGATTTAAAGCAATTTAAAATTTTTGCTTTTGCTATCATCTTTTTATCCTTAATTCCGATCATTATTAATTTTTGTTCTATTCCATATAAAGATAGACTCACTGCTACTGCAGAAATTAGTGCCGGAATTAATATTAGTGTTTCGGTATTTGCTAAATAAAGTGTAACCATTTCTAATAAATAGCATACACATACTAGCATCTCAATAATCCGTAATTTAATTCTTTCATTTTGATTAATATTCATAATTATAATCTCCTCCTTTCGATATTTATCGAAAGATAAATTTATTTCTACGCTTACTATTATAACACTTTAAAAGAAAATTGTCAACATAAAACAAATGTTAACTTAACCTTTTATCTAAAATATAAATAAAAAAACTAAACTTAAATATTTAAGTTTAGTTTAATTTCATTTAATTATATATCAGCACTTTTAAGAAAAGTATTAATAAAATTTTCTTCACCCTTTTTATCTACACATAAATTAATAGCTTTTGCAAATAAAGTTAATGAATAATCTAAATCACCTATTAAATAAGATAGTCTATATATTATAGATTTTAATATTGCTCTTGCCTCTTCTTCTTCGTTTACAAACTTCATTGTATCTATTGCAAGTCTTTCTTTTGTTACAGGAATACCTATACAATTATATATTAATGCATATATAACGGACTTTTTATCTAATCTTTTTTCAATATAATCAGAAATTTTTCTTTCTACAGACATATATAACCACCTCTTATTAATATTTATTTATTATACTTTGTAGAATATCTTTATCTATTTCTTCAAACATAACAGTTCTTTCTGCATTATCAAATTTATCATTTTGAAATTTTCTTATTTTAGCAAGGTTAGTATCATATCCGTTTTCTATTATATATTCACTTTTTAGTTTATTATATATAATTTCCTTTATATATTCTGCCCGCACATATACTTCGTTTTTAATTATACAATTAGGAATTTTACACCTATACATTATTACATCTACTTCTAAAAAAGCTTTTTTAAATTTTTCTTCAAAGATATAATTCTTAATAACTTTAGATTCTTTTAAAATATAATCTAAATCATAATTAAAATAAAAATTGAGCTTAAAAAGTGTGCTTAATAATATTCTCTTCATAACATACCTCCATACAATTAAATCTAATCATATTTTACAAGTTAAATCCCAAATATTATATCATAATTACATAATATATGCAACATATATTGACAAATATATGTAAACTATATATAATATATTTTTTAATTATAAAAGCTATTAATATAACTTTGGAGGTATCAATTATGAAATTCGGAATGAGAAAACCATCTATAAAGAAAAGTATAAGTGCTAGGACTAAAGGTAGGGCTAAACGAGCTCTCAAAAAATCTGTTATACCTGGTTACGGCAGAAAAGGACGAGGAATATTAAATCCTAAAAAAGCTGCTTATAACAAAATATATAAAAAAACATCTTTTAGTTTCTTAGACTTTTTCAAAAATCTTTTCAAATAATAACAATAAGCTACCAAATGGTAGCTTTTTCTTGACTCAATTATTATTTAGTATATAATATATATATACGGAGGTTATTATGACTAAAAGAGATTTAATTATATATGTAAGTATTTTAATTTTATTTTTATTTTTTGCTATACTAAAAACAAATAACATTATTATCGTTTTAACACTTTTAATTTGTATTGCATTTACAATTTATAAATATGTAAAAGATAAGAAAAAAAATTAATTTATTAAAAAAAATTCTAGTAATCATTGCTAGAATTTTTAATTTTTCTTTTTTCTTGTGATTCAAAATAAGGAATACAAATACTTGGGATGGAATAAGTCTTTCTTGGTGTTCCGTTAGGAATATATATATATATCCAATTCGAGATTTACTCAAGTTAATTCTAAATCTATCACCAAGATTTATACTTTTCTATATCTCCATCCCATTTACTCACCAACTTTATTACTTATTTTTTCAATATATTTAACAATTTTCTTAATTTCTAAATCAGGATTTTTCCACCAATTTGTACTCCAAATTCTATATATTTTCCATCCTCTAGATTCAAGATATTTTTGTCTATGATAATCTCTTTCTCTCGCATATTTTGAACTATGATATAATCTACCATCACATTCAATCCCAAGAATATTGTCTTTTCCATCTTTAGATTTTATAACTAAATCTATTCTATAACCTCCAACACCATATTGTGTTTCAACATTATATCCTTGTTCAATTAACTTATCACATACTTCTTCTTCAAATACACTATCAAAATTTAATTGTTGTTGGTCTGACTCATTTCTATCTAACAATGATAGTAATTGAGATTTAACTAATTCATTTTGTCCATCACTTAATGCTTTTACATATTCTAAATATTGTTTAAATAATTTAGGTCCATCATTTTTAGTATAATCAACAATTAATTCTTCTGGTTCAATTGATGTAACAACATATATTTTTTGCTTAGCTCTTGAAATAGCAACATTTAACCTATTTTCTCCACCATCTTGATTTAACCAGCCAAAGTTAATAGCTACACGACCTTTTTCATTTTTGGCATATCCAATGCAAAAAATAATAATATCTCTTTCATCACCTTGAACTGATTCAATATTTTTAACAAAGAAACTTATATTTTCACCATTTAAATATCTGTTTTCCTCTGCTAGCATTTGTGTTGCAAAATTAGTATCAATCATTTTTTCTTTATCTATCAAGTCTTCAATTAAACTCATTTGAGATGAGTTAAAAGTAATAACCCCTATTGTTTCATTATTCTTTCTTGTTTTTAGGATTTCTTTAATTAATTTAACAACTTGATTAGCTTCCTGTTCATTCTTTTTATCAATCCACATACCATTTTCAACTTTAATTCTTTCAATTGGTTTTTCATCAGATTTTTGCGCTAATGATGTAACCATCAATTTACCATTATAGAAGGCATAGTTAGAAAAAGCAATTAGTTCCTCATATTTAGACCTATAATGATAATTAAGCATAGTATGTTTATATTTATATCTTGCTGCATCAAGTAAACTTTCATATTCTAAGAAACCATCTGATATTTCATCTTCATCAATCTCATCAAGTATTCTTCCTTGTCCTAAACTTGATGGTTTTAATTGTTTTTGGTCACCTGCTACTACAACTTTTTTACTACGATATATAGCTGGTATAGATTTTTCTACATATAATTGAGATGCTTCGTCAAAAATTACTAAATCAAATATATTTTTTTCAAATGGCATTATATCAGAAACAACTTCAGGAGTCATTAACCAGATTTTTATTGAATCCAACATTTCAAGTTTATATTTTGACATAAACTTATTAACTGACATTTTTCTTTTTCTGTTACACATTTCCTCGATTTTACTAATTTTATTATTACCATTCAAATTAGAAACATCTTGTAACAATTGATTAAATGCTAATTTTTTTGTTAAGTCTTTTTTCTCAACAATATTTTTTCGTATATCATTTCTTATATTATCAAAATTACTAATATAATTTGTTACATTAATATTATTTTTCTCAAAATTACATATAACATTAAATAAAATTGTATTATATATTTGCTCATTTGAATCTTTAAATGAAATTTTTAAATCATCTTTTATTTGTTCTATAATTCTAACATATTCTTTTTCGTTAAAATCCAATTTATCATATATAAATTTATTAGAAATAAATTCTCGATAAGATGGTATAAATTGCTTAATAAATGGAATATTGCTTACCAATAGTTTAGCAATAACATTATTATTAATTGTGAAATAATTATTAATTACATCATTAATTTTTTCTTTCAATTTTCCTTTTTTTAACATTTTCTTATAAAAAGGCATATTATTTAATTCATTTATACATAATTCTAATTCATTAATTTTTCTAGTAAATTCAACCACTTCAATATCAATTAAATTTGTTTTTATGTTGTTAATGAATGGACTGATTTTTAAAATTGATAAATACTCATCCAAACATTTTGAAGTATTTTCTTCATTAAATAAATTCTTAATTCGAGTTAGTTCTGGATATTTAATTTTTAAAATTGTTTCAGTAATTCTACTATTAACTATAGTATAAACATTAACTTCATTTTGGTCATTTAAATTAAATCTTTTACATACATTATATACATTAAACATAGTTGTATCGAATTCATTTATTCCATAAACCTGTTTAGCTATGGTTTCCAAACATTGAATATCATAATTTATTGTTTCAATCTTACTTTTTATACTATCTATTGTTTGATTTTTTGATTCATTTAATTTATATAATAATGAATGGTTAGAATTCATAGAATTAATTATTGAATTTAATTGCTCATAAAAATTTTGTTTGTTCTCTACATCGTCTATTAAAATAGCAAATTTTGATAGATCTCCTAATCTAGAATAAATAACATCAAGTGCCGTTTTCTTTTCAGAGACCATCAATACTTTTTTCCCTTGCAAAATACATTGAGAAATAATACTTGTTATTGTTTGAGACTTTCCAGTTCCAGGAGGACCTTGAACAACAAGAGAATCTGATGAATTAATTTCTTTTAAAACTTTTTCTTGAGAAAAGTCTAATTCATTAATATAATCAATATCATTTTCGATAGTATCTATAGTCTGAGGTTTACTCTCCGACTCATCATAAGTACCATTAACATTTCCTAAATTGCTCCCCATTCCACATAATAATTCCTTAATAAGTTTAGTAACATTATTATCTTGAATCATCTTATGGAAATCTTCATACATAGAAGTAACATAAGTTGAATACATACCTAGTACCATATATTTTTTTACTTCTAATTCTCCATTTTTATAATTTGGGAATTCACTAACTTTATTCTCTAAAAATTTTTCAATATTGCAATCCTTATATTGAATATAAAATTTATTTTCGTTGTAAAAATTAATCATGTCCTCAATATATGTTTCATCGTTAAATTCATCAATTGCATTATCTGGTAGTACTTCATTTTTACCATTGAACTTATTATTAGCTAATATTAAGTTTGTATTATACAAAATATCACGACTAAAATCGTTTTTTAGTATAACCTTCTCAGGCATTCTATCCATTTTTACAGGAAACAACATCAATGGTGCTTTAATATTGAAATTATCTTGTTCCATTTTACCTTGAACAAAAGGATATGCAATGTATAATTCATTATTGCCTGATTCAATTTCAAATTTTTTAACTTGTCTTATTAATTTTAAAACAACTTTTAATTTATCATCATCAAAATCTTTAACATCTATTATTTTAAATTCCTTAGTATCCCTAGAAATAATAAATTTTTCTAATTCATCAGTATTATTTAATAATTTAAATAAATCTATTCCGTAGTCTTTATTAACCTTACTGCTATATAATAATCTATTTCTTTTATTGATATTTACTAATCTATTTTCTAATTTACTTAATATAATCTTTTCATCATCAGTTATTTCAACACTATCTACAGAAACAAAATCCTTAATTTTTTTTAAGAAGAATTGTCCGTAATTTTCAATAAAACTATGTCCAATACCACTTATATTGGACATATCTTCTATTGTAGTTGGTTTATACTTAACTAATAATCTTAAAGCATCTTCAGTACATATAATTGGCTTTCTATTATTGTTATAATCATAGAATTGTTTTTGCAAATTATTTCTTAATGCACTTAATTTATTATATAATTCATAATCTTCTTGATTCATAACACTCAACTCCTTAGATCCAACACATACATTATAGCATAAATATGCTTTTCGACATTCGTTTCATATCATTATATTTTTAATTTCAAATAAAAAGTATAATTTCTTATACCTTTTTATCATTTATATTTAAATCTATAAATATAGCAAAACTACCTCTAAAACAATAGAAATAGTTCACTTTTGTATTATATGGTGGAGGTGGCGAGAATTGAACTCGCGTCCGAAAAAATTTCACCAAAAGTTTCTACGAGTGTAGCAAATATTTAAAATTCAGAAAAATAACTCTCTATTTGCAAAGTATTAAATTTCCTAGCTTCATAAAAACCCTTTATCTCAAAGCTTTGATAAATTCGTTGCCATATAAATCGATGCCTATATAAAGCCTATGGCAAACTTTATATAAACATGCTGCAACCTAGGCAGCAAAAGCTAATTTATTATCAGCGTTTAATTTTTAAGTTCTCGTTTTTATAGTGGCCAACGAGAATCCACTACTCGCTACTTAAAGTTACGTTTAGCCGTCGAAACCTGGCACCCCCATAACTATACTTTAATTATACTATAAAAATAAAGAATAGTAAATACTATTCTTTATTTTTTTTTATTAATCTAATAATTCAAAAAATTCATCAAGAGATAAAACTTTAACTCCCAATTTTTGTGCTTTATCAAGCTTAGAACCTGCTGCTTCTCCTGCTACTAAATAATCTGTTTTTTTAGATACAGATGAAGAAACCTTTCCTGAATTATCTTCTATTATTTTAGTTAAATCTGTTCTAGATATACCTTCAAAACTACCTGTTATAACAAATGTTTTATTTTCAAATACGCTAGATGCTCTATAAACTTTTATTCCTTTTAAATTAACACCTGCATCTGAAAGTTTGTTAAGCAAATCTATTGTTTTTGCTCTTCTAAAAAACTTTATTATTGAATCTGCCATTTTATCTCCAAATTCATCTAATGAAAGTAATTCTTCCTTAGAAATTTCACTTAGATCATAAATTGTATCAATTGAAGATGCTAATATTTTTGCAGCTTTCTTACCAATATGTCTTACTCCAAGTCCAAATATTAATTTATCTAATGAATTTTGTTTAGTAACTTCTATTGCATTTAATAAATTTTCTATTTTTTTATTTCCAAATCTATCTAATTTAGCTAAATCATCATATTTTAAATAATAAATATCTGCTAAATCTTGTACTAAATTTTCCTTTATTAATTGATCTACTATTGCTTCGCCTAGACCATCTATGTTCATACAATCTCTTGAAGCAAAATGTACTATGCTTCTATATAGTTGTGCTGGACATTCAGAGTTTAAACATCTAAGTGCTACTTCACCATTAACCTTTTCTAATTTTTCATTACATTCTGGACAATATATCGGCGTTTCAAAAACTCTAACTTCGTCTTCATTTCTTTTTTCAATCACTACTTTTTCTATTTCAGGAATTACATCACCGGCTTTATGTACAGTAACTATATCCCCTATACGAATATCTTTTTCTTTTATGTAATCAAAATTATGAAGAGTTGTTTTAGAAATAGTAGAACCTGCTATATATACTGGCTCTAATACTGCCATTGGTGTAAGTACACCTGTTCTTCCTATTTGAGTTATTATATCTAATACTTTTGTTTCCTTTTCTTCTGGGGGATATTTGTATGCAATAGCCCACTTAGGTACTTTAGATGTTGTTCCAAGTGCTCTTCTTACTTCTAGGTTATTTACTTTTACTACAGCACCATCTATTTCAAAAGGTAATGAACTTCTCATTTCACCTATTTCATTTATTTTAGAAATAGCCTCTTCTGCGTTTTTACAAACTTTAATATATGGAATTGTGTTAAGACCTAAGTATTTACAATACTCAATCATTTCACTGTGTGTTTCAAATACCTTCTCTGATTTTTGTACATTAAATATAAACACATCTAATTTTCTTTCTTTAACTAGATTTGAATCTAACTGTCTCAGTGTACCAGCTGCTGCATTTCTAGGGTTTGCAAATGGTTCTTTTCCCATTTCTTCTTGTCTTTCATTTAAAATTAAGAATTGTTTTTTAGGAAGATAAACTTCACCTCTTACTTCTATAGTAACTTTTTCTTTTAATTTCATAGGTATATTTTTAATAGTTTTTATATTTTCTGTTACATCTTCACCTATAATACCATTTCCTCTAGTAGATCCTCTTACTAAAACTCCATCTACATATTCTAAAGAAATAGAAAGTCCATCTATTTTAGTTTCTACTACATAATCTGTACTATTATTTTCATTTACTTTTCTTATAAAGTCTTCTATTTCAGTAAATTCAAATACATCTTGTAAACTTTGCATAGGAACTTCATGTGTTACTTTTGTAAATCCTTTTTTTACTTCTCCTATTATTTTTTGTGTTGGAGAATCTTTACTTATATACTCTGGATGTTCCTTTTCTATTTTCTTTAAACGTTTCATTAACATGTCGTAGTCATAATCAGATATTTCTGGTTTATCTTCATTATAATATCTATTGCTATGATATTTTATTTCTTCTATTAGTTTAATATATTCGTTTTTTGCATTTGTTTCATTCATTTCTTCATGTGCAAATAAATCTAATTGCTCCACATCTACACCTCTTAATTAATTTATTTAGTTGGATCTATATATTTTCCAAGTGCTTTTGTATAATCTATACAAGAATAAATTGTTGCAAGTACTGCAATTGTTATTAAAATTGTAGCAAGTACATTAATTACAAGTGCAACTCCTGTAATATTTGTAGTTAAGAAAGCTCCATATGCATTTGTATCTAATATTGCTACTGTAAGTCCTGTAAGTTGAGATGCTGTTTTTACTTTTCCTGACCATGCTGCAGGTATAACAACTCCTTTATCCGAACCAAACATTCTAAATGCATTTATTAAAAAGTCTCTTAATATAATTATAGCTGTAAATATTGCTGGAATATGTCCTAATCCTGTAAGCATAATAAATCCAGATGAAACTAATAATTTATCTGCTAAAGGATCCATAACTTTTCCAAATGTTGTTACTTGATTATTTTTTCTAGATAAATATCCATCTATAAAATCTGTTACTGCTGCAAATACAAATACAAAGCATGCTACAAATCTCATATTTGGCATTTTAAAATATTGTGCTACTGCCATTAATATTATGAACACTGGTACTAAAATCATTCTTAATATTGTTAATTTGTTTGGTAAATTAATTTTTGCTTTTTCATTTTTATTACTCATAACTTTCCATCTCCTTATAGAGCATTTACTATTTTTCTAAAATGCTCTCCTCTTTCTTCAAAATTTTTATATAAATCAAAAGATGCACTAGCTGGTGACATTACAACTTTATCAAAAGGTTTAGCAATATTTTTAGCATATAATACTGCATCTTCTAAATTATCAAAATCTTTTATTTCTAAATAATCTTTTGGTAGATTTCTTCTTTTTAATTCTTCTATTACACTTAATTTAATTTTAGGTGCTGTTTTTCCAATTAGTAAAAGTGATTTTACTTTATCTACTATATAACTACCTATTTCATCATAAGGAATATTTTTATCATATCCACCTGCTATTAATATTACTTTATCATCAAAAGCCTTTAATCCAGCTATTGTTCTTGTTGGACTAGACGCAATTGAATCATTATAATATTTTACATCATTTACTGTTCTTATATGTTCCATTCTGTGTTTTACACCAGTAAAATTTTCTGCAACATGTTTAATATTTTCTAGTGTAACAAAATCTATTACAATAGATGCTGCCATGCATATATTTGCTATATTATGCATTCCAACAAGTTTTACTTTATCTATACTTGTAACAACTTGTTGTTTCCCATTTACACTTAGAACTATATTTTTTCCATCTAAATATGCTCCATTTTCGACACTTTCTTTTAAACTGAAAAATCTAATTTGTTCTGTTTTAGCATTTTCTTTAAATCTTTTCATTGAAATTTTATCATCTAAATTCAGCACCAATACATCTTCTTTTGTTTGTCCTTTAAAAATATTTTCTTTTGCTTCTATATATTCATCATAGCTTCTATGATAGTCTAAATGATTTGGTGAAATATTAGTAACACCTGCAACATTTATTCTATCTTTAAATGTCATAAGTTGAAAACTACTTAGTTCTAAAACTACTATATCTTCTTTTTGTATTTCCTCTACTTTATCAAGTAATGGCATTCCAATATTTCCACCTACAAATACCTTCTTATTCGCATCTTTAAGCATCTCAGAAACTAATGTTGTTGTAGTTGTTTTTCCGTCACTACCTGTTATAGCAAGAATTTTGCATGGACAAAGAGAAATAAAAAGTTCCATTTCAGAAGTTATTATAGCACCATTTGCTTTTGCTATTTCAAGTTCTTCTATAAATGGTTTTACACCTGGACTTCTTAGCACATAATCAAATTTCTCAGTTCTTAATATTTTTAAATATTCTTCTCCAAGTGAAACATCTATATTTAAATTTTGAAGCTCTTTTTTGTCACTTAATAAGTTTATATTCTTATCTAGTACACATACATTTGCTCCTAATTTTTTTAAATAGATTATTGCGGGAATATTACTTACACCTGCTCCAATTACTGCTATATTTTTATTTCTAATATTTTCTTTAAACTTATCTATTTTGTTCAAATAATCCCCTCCTATATACCTCTACATTATATATTAAATATATGAACTTTTCAAGCTTAGTGTTCAAAAATATTGTTTTTCTAATACCTTTATGCTATACTAAAAAAAAAGGAGAAATTTGTATGAAAGCTATCGGTAAATTTTTTAAAAATATTTTATTATTTTTACTTATTATTATATTAATTGCTGCAATATCTTTTTTGGGTGCAGCGTATTTAAAAAAGGAACAGCTATATAAAAAAGCTTCTATTTCAGAAAAAGTAAATCAAATAGAATCTATGCCGACATATGTTAAAGCTAAAAATGTTTCACCAAACTTTTTAGAAGCTATGGTTTGCATAGAAGATCACAGATTTTACAAACATTCTGGTTTTGATATAATTTCTTTTTCAAGAGCCTTTATTACTAATTTAAAAACTAAAGAATTTACACAAGGAGGAAGTACAATAACACAGCAACTTGCAAAAAAAATGTACTTAACTTCAGAAAAAAATATCTTTAGAAAATTAACAGAACTTTTAATTGCTAAAGATTTAGAAAAATATCTTAATAAAGAAAAAATCCTTGAATTATATATAAATAGTATTTTCTACGGAAATAATTCTACAGGAATATATAATGCTAGTTTAAATTATTTTGGAAAAACACCAAATAATTTAACAGATGAAGAAGCAGCATTTCTTGCAGGTCTTCCTCAAGCTCCATCTATTTATTCTAGAGATAGCAATTTAGCTAATGAAAGAAAACAAGAAGTTGTAGATGCTGTTGCTAAGTTTAAAGACAAAATAAAATAATGTTAGGAATTACCTAACATTATTTTTTTAATTTTCTTCATTATATTTTATTAATGAAATTGCCCCTTCTATAGTTTTAGTACAACATAATTTTCCTTTTAGATCTACATAAATTATGTCTTCTATTTTAGTTAAATCTCTTATTTTATTTAATTCTTTTTCTTTAGTTATTTCCTCTTTAAATTTAACAGTATCTATTAAACTTCTAATATCATAACAATTCCTACGAGATTTAAAAATTATATATTTAACTTTATTGTTATTAATATATTTATTTACTTTTCTATATGGCATTTCATAATCAAATACTACATAACATTTATTGGTGTTATTTATTTGTGTTAATATTTCTTTTATAGATTCTACTTCTGCAATAGCATGCTTTATATAAAGTTCCCAAAAAATATCTGCAAGATTTAGTGCTTTTTGAAACGATTCATTTTCACTTATATTTTCATTCCATTCTGGATTACATAGCTTTATAAAATCTGGTGATATTTTATTTTCAACTAAATCAAATTGCATATTATCTGCAGCATCTATATTTTGTATCAATTCCTCATCAATATATTCAAAAGTTTTTACTATATCTTCTACTCCTATAATTTTTAAATATTCTTTTCCAAACTTCTTCCACAAAAGTCCTATAGACGAATAATATATTCCATTTTTCCTTTTACCATTTCTATTTTTTTGATGATGATCAAACTCTCCGTAATCCTATATCGTATACAATTTTATTTTGGAGGTTTTCATCTGACTTTATAGAATCTACTCTACATAAAATTATATTATTTTTTATTTTACTCAAAAATACAGTTGCCATAACATCATCAATATGAAATCTACCAGAATGTGTTATACAATTTGCCTCATCTAAATTATCTGTTAATTTAATATTTACCATATTTCCTCCGTAATATTTTAATCTAATTTTATATCATGTTCTTTTAATGTATCTAAGTCTAGTAAAAATTTTGCGTTTGTTTTTTCTTTTATTTGATTTAAAATTTGTTTTCTTTCATTTAAATTATAATCTAGAAAATGTGTTATATACGCCTTTTTACTACCACTTTTATTTGAAAGTACTAATGTCCAATCCACTTTTTCTTTATTAGATAACTCGTTATATCCTACTAAACTAAAATATGTTACACAAAGTGCATCTATTATTTCTACTTCCATTGCTCTAATTTGCTCTCTTAAATATGCCATGTCTTCTCTTTTTATATTATACTCCGCAAGTACATCTTCAAAATATTTATTTGAGTAATTTTGTGTTGTACTTAAATCTATTTTAATATTTTTTATTACGTCTTCTGGTATATTATATTTTACTTCTAATTCTTCTAAAAACACAATAATAGCACATACATTATTTTCATTAAATCTTACACCTTTGCTATCTGTTATTTTTCTTATTAATTTCTCTGGCACTTTATATTTTTCTATTAAATTATCTCTTCTAACATCTGTTTCGTATTTATTTATTTTGTATTTTCCTAATTTTTCTTTTATAGATTTTACTGTATATATTTCTTTTTCTGCAAAATAGACATACTTAATATCTTTATATTTTATTTCTTGTTTTTTATTTAATAATATATTTACTTGTGAAATAAAATCATAATTACTTGTTTTTATTTTATCTTCTTCAAACACTACCTTAGTAGTAATGTAATATATAAATCTGGAAACTACAAAATAAACTAAATATATTGAAATACTTCCAAGTAAAATCAAATAAATGTTATCTATATAAAATCCATAAATTAATATAGATAAAAATATAATTGTAATGATAAATATTAGTATTCTATTTATATTATTATGTGGATATGATTTTGGTCTCATTTTTTCTCTCTTTCTATTTACTTTTAAATTTTTCTACTGTTTTAAATAAGCAATCTTCGTTTATTTTAGAACCTAAAACAACTTTGTATATAAGTTCTTGGTTTGTAGTTTCAATTGGATTTAAATTATCTAAATATCCTTTATAACTTATCCATTTTTCGCAAAGTTCTACTCCTTTATCTGTTAAATAATTTACATTTGTATCTTTAAAAATTATTTTTAAAAAACATACTTGTATTAATGTAAACAGTATTAATAACATATTAACATTTCCTGCAAATTTAAAACTTAGCAATACTAAAACTATTGCAATATAAATTGTTATATTACTTTTTTTCTTTTCTACAAAGAGTTTATCTCCTTCTACTTCTTTTTTTACTTCATCTTGAAATAATTTTAATTTTTGAGCAACAAGGGGATTTTCCATTAATGTCTTACGAATAAGTGCAGTACGAACATATTTAGAGTCCCCTATTTCATCTATTATCCATCTTACTATTATATTTTCATAATTTGTTAATGTATTAAAATTAGCTGTTGGATTTTTTGCTATAGCTACACTTTTTTCTACATCTAACACATCTATTAATGAAGCTCCTTCTTCTAAAATTAAATATTTTCTATTTATTAAATCAAGTATTGTTGCTGTTACATCTTTTCCTTTTACTTCTTCTCTGTTTAATAAATATGTAATTACAGCTGGTCTATGCATAGATGGTACTTCGTTTTTTGCATTTTCTACTTTTTCTAAATCCATATCTTCTAAATAATTTAAGATTCTTTTACCAAAATAAATAAATGCTGCTGCAAGCCATACTATAATGCAAACAAAAAATATTATCATTAAATCTATTTTTTCAAATATTAATGAAAATAAATTACCATCTGCTGCTTTATTTAACTCCATA
>X411_Leopard__coassemble_94_pt1 | contig 23055 bp, 34 predicted proteins | sample X411_Leopard__metabat2_low_PE_002 | metagenome-assembled genome bin X411_Leopard
TAACTATCCATTTCATAGCAAAATGAATTTTGGTTGTCACCTCTTGTTGTAATCATAGAAACAAGAGTTTCATCAAGTGCAGCAGTTCCATTGTAAATTGCTTTGTAAATTTTATTATCTTTATGTTGATGGATTTCATCTATTGAGGAGTAGATACTTCTAAATCCATCATCCAATCCAGCTTCCTTTGATAGAGCTTCAATGGTACATTTGGTTTTCAAACAATTAATTGTTGTCTTGTATTCTTTCACATCAAAATATTTTGCTAGATTTTTATCGGATGCAATAAACTTCGCCATCTCATCCCATGCCAATTTTGCTTGTCTTTTCTTTGTGGCAACTGTGAATAATTTTCCGTAATTATATCCGCAAAATCCTCCGACATATGTTCCTCTGATACCATTGTTGAATGTCTTCCCGTTCTGCCTTGCCATAGAAATATAACTTCTTCTGAACCTTCTGTTTCCGTTTATCTTTTTCCACCCGAACAAACATCCGTTGTCGAAAATTTGACTTCCAATCAGTTTAACTTTTTGAGGTTTAACACCTTCAATAATTGTAAGTGTTTCTGCAAATTTAAGAATTCTTTCAGATGCAGCTGCATCCCAATAATACGGAAAATTTTTTGTTCTTTGTTTTTTTAAATCTTCCAAATGCCTTTTACAAGCTAAATAATGAAGTCTTCCGCAGACAACTTTTCCTTCAACAACTCGTGTCGCATAATCTGTAACTCTATCAATCATCATTTTGGAACTCACCAATCTTTAAACCTCAAAATCCTCAAATGGATTTTTTTCTTCTTCTGCTGGTGCTTTTGGAACAACTAATTTGCATCGTGAAGTTACAGTTAAACCTAAATCATTGGCACTCGCTCTGCATTGTGTGAAAAATTTATTCTGCATGTGCATATACAATTCCATTCCTTTTATATCTCCATCTTTAGTTGCATCATTTAAAAGTTTGAAATATTTAAAGTAACTTTCTCTTGCTAATAAATATCTTGCCAAATTATCTTCATCCAGCTCAGTAAAAATTCCAATCGCAACAAGTTTATTTGCTATCTCAAGAAATTCTTTTTGTAGTTTTTTTGATAACTGTTTTGGAGCTTGAATATCTATAAAATCAACACTAATTTCACTGTTTTTTCGTTCTTCAATTTGCTCTTTTGTTAAATGTGTTTTTCCCTTTGCTTGCAGTAATTGCAAGGGTTCTTTTCTTCTCCCTATTTTTACCACCTCCCGTTTTGAAACGAAAATAAAAGGAGTTTTTTCTACAAAGAGGTCCTTTGCATCGTTATCCTAAAAGTTGTAAAAACTTTTTTAACCACCCCCCGTTATTTTTGAAGCGTTTTCTACTTGTTTTCACAACTTTTAAAACAACTTTTATTAAAATTAAATAAAAAAGAGCTTGAAATTCAAGCTCAAATATTTTATATATATTTAATATATTTTTTAAAATATTTTATTTATTATTTTTCTTTTTATTTTGCTTTTCCTCTTTAACTTCTGTTTCTTCTTCTGGTTCTGCTCCTTCTTTTTGTTTCACTTCAATAACTTCTTCTGCAAATGCTTGTCCATTTACTTTAGCTGCAAGAATTTCATCTGCTCTTGCGTCTTCTCTTTCAATTATATCTCCTGCTTCAATATATAAATCCTTTTCTAAATCGTTAAAATTAATAAGTGCTTTTAATTTCTTCATATTATTTCACCTCCTTTATATATTGTTTAATAACCATTTAATATTATTTTTTATTTCATCCAATTCTTTTTTCAATTGTTTATTTTCTTCTTTTAATTTTTCATTTTCATTTACAACAGAATTATATTTTTCTAACCAATCCATTATCTATATCTTTTTTTATTTTCTTTTGTTAATCTGTTTATTTCGCTATTTTTTAAACATATAATTCTATTTAAGTGATGAATGGTTTCCTCTTTATCTTCTATTTTTTTTCTTAATATATTAATACATTTTTCTGCTTCTTTATTTTGTTGTTCTAAATTTAAAATGTAATCTGCTTTTGTTTTAAATAATTCTTCAATTTTTTTTGTCAAATCTTTAATTTTACTCATATATATCACCCATTTATTTTCTTTAAAATCTGTTGTGGAATTTATTATGACATCTAACACATACAGTTTTTAAATTATTATATTCTAATCTTTTAATCCAACCATCTTCAGTTTGTATTGGAACTATATGATGGACTTCTGTTCCCAGTTCATTACATTCCTCGCATCTATATTTTGTATCTTGCAATTTTTTATTTCTTAAAACAATCCATTGTTTGCTATTATAAAACCTAATATATTTCTTATCTCTTTTTGTATTATATCTTTTGTTGCGAATTTTTTTATATTTTTCTTTTTCTGTTTCATATTCCTTTTTACATCTGGAACAATAAGTGTTTGGATATTCAATTTTTTTTTGGCATCTAGCACAAAATTTTATTATCATTTTATATTCCTCCTTTTTTAAAATGAATATAAAATTGTTTATCTAGTATCACAATTTTTATATTCATATAATTAAGAGGATGATTTTTGAAAATTTTTTTATATCTAACAGTAAACACATGTTTTATAACTAGAATTTTAAATTAAATATGGAACACTTCAAAAAGTATTCCATATGAGAAAAAGTAAAACAATTAGAAGGATTGTTTCTTTTTTTAGAATAAATCCTCATTATTATAATACTACTTTTCTTTGTCGCATTTTTCTTCTTTTGTCATACAAATTTTATTTATTCTTATTTCTTTAAATTTTTTAATTGCTTGTCCATGCATTTTACATGTATATTTATATTGATAATTTAATTTTGCAGCAATTTCAGTTAAATTCATTGTTGATATATATTTCATATATAAAATCGATCTATATGGATCTTCCAATTTTTCAATGTCCGTAACTAAATCTTCATTTATTGTAATTAATTCTTTCATTTTTTCTTTTCGCTTTGTCCAAATATCTGATATCATTGCAGCATATTCTGCAACTCTATCTTGAATTATATTATTTCCTTTTGGCATATCAGAAAGTGTTGTTGTAGTAGAAGTTGCTTTTACTTCTAATTCTTCAATCTCTCTATTCATACTGTCGATAATTGCAAGATTATTTTTATATTTTTCTAAATCTGCTCTTGCTTCTTTTATTGTATATTCTTTGTTAATCCAATTTTTATTAGTATAAAATTTAGTATCCTTCATATTTTTATCCTCCTCTTTAGCGAACAATTGTTTGTTTTTCTTTTCTTAAAGAAACATTTGTTCCGTTTTTATAATCCTAATTCTTCTAATGTATATCTCTTTTCAGTTTCCATACCTCTATACATAGTGCATGGCATGAAACTAGGCAACGCAAAATATTCTCCACCGACTAATATCTCAATGTATTCTTTCTTGTCAAAGTAGCAAAAATCTTTGTAGATGCATTTAACCTTGTCTCTAAAAGGTTTTATTACTGCTCTTAAATATTCTTTTTCTGCATTATTTAAAACTTCTCTTGTACTTGCATTGTATTCTTCTATAGCTGCTTTTGCTTTTTGTACATATTCTTCAGCTTGTTTTGCTGTTTTAAATTCTCTACAGCACAATATATTATCCAATTCTTCATTTTCTCCTTTAATATAAATTTCTTTTATAAAAAGGCTTGGGCAACAATTACTTTTTATTTCAAAACCATTTGAAGCTTCACAAATTTTTCCTTTTCCTCTTAAACTTTCATCTTGTTGCAGTACCTCCATTAGCACCACATTTTTTATATTATAAATTTTTAATTTTAATTCTTTCATTGTTATTCCTCCTAATTAAAAAATTCTTTTAATTTTAATAAATTATTTTTATATTTTTCTTTTATTTCTTTTATTTAATCTATTAGTTTTTTTACTATGCATATAGGCAAAAAACTTATGAGTGTTATTGCTAACATTTTTATTATTAATATTAATAAATCAATTAATTCTTCCATAATTTCCCCCTAAATAAATAACTTTTTAATATTTTCTCTGCCTATTTCTGTTATTGCTTTGTATGCTAATTCTAGACTTGTAAAATATATTACTCCAATATCTTCATAAGAATGAGAAGTAATAATAACTACTTCTTCTTTATCGTGGCAATAACTAATAGAATATTTTGTTTCATGATTATTGTTCCAATCAATTTCTTCTGTGTTATGTGTTTCTGCGAATCTTTTTAACTTAACGTATATTATCGCTTTCTCTAATGCTTTTTCTGCTTCTTGTTTTGTTTTGAAATAATTTCCTATTTCGTATCTTTTATCGTCAACTACAATATTATTTTCATAATCTTCATCAACTCCGAACATATCAATAAAATAATAAGCTTCCTCTTTTTTTGCTCTACCTTTTAGTATTAATTTTTTTAATGTTTTATATGGTGTATTGTAATCAGAACAAAATTCTATTAAACTAGTTATATTTTCTAAACCATTTTCTTTTTTTATCTTTCCCATTTTTATTCCTCCTTTATATTTTTAATTTCATTATTTTTATTTACTTCCTCTTTAGCTGGTGCAACTTTTTCATATGCAGCATTTTTATTTTGCTCTTTTTCATAATATCTACTTTCAATTCTTTCAAGTGTTCTTTTTATCTTTTTATCTTTTATTTCTTCAATTGCTTCTTCTGGTATTTCATAAAATACTTGTAACTGTTCCAGAACAACTTTTACATCTGCAATTTCTTCTGCTATATCTTTTCTTTCTTTGTTATATATTGCATCTATTACTTCCCACACTTCTTCTTTTAATTTTTCGATTTGTGGAATAACCCCAAAACTATTTATAATTTTTAATAGATTATCTTTTCTTTTTTTATTTTGCATTTTAATTGTTATAAAGCACACAAATCCTCCCAATAAAATTGTTGTATTTATTATAAAATATATTATTTCTATCATATTTCTTTCTCCTTTTATTTAATTATTCTTCATTTTCTAAGTTTTCCTTTAAAGATGTAATATTAAAAGAACTTAAAATTCCATCTGTTAACTTTTCGAATTTATTTATTATAATATCTCCATTTATTTTTTCTTCTTCTGGACATTTACTCCAATATTCTAAAGCTTTTTCATATGCTTCTGTATATGTATTCGCTAATTCATATAATTTAATCTTTCCAATACCCATCACTTCAAATTTCATTTTTTCCACTCCTTTATCAAGATCTCCTTTTTCACATAATATATATTCATCTGGAATTAATAATTTCCAAAGAAATAACCCTAATACAATTAAAAATAAATAAATTAATAATAACATTTTCTTCCTCCTTTGATCAAAATGGTAATTCTTCATTATCGTTAATTGTTATAAAGTCATTTTCATTATCTTTTAATACTGTATCTGTTTTACTACCACAAAAATGAATTTCTTCAATTACAATTTTATTATCATGTCTTTTTATTCCATCATTTCCTTCCCAACTTTGATTTTGTAATCTTCCAGAAATCAACGCTTCTTGTCCTTTTTTAAAATATTTCTTAATATGCTCTGCCATTTTTCCATATACAACTACATTAAAAAAATCTGTATCATATTCACCACTTGTATTTTTTCTATTTCTTTTTACAGCAATTGAATTATTTAAAATTCCAACTCCTTCTGCAGTAAATCGCATTTCCATTTCTTTTGTAAATCTTCCTTTTAAAATTATTTTATTCATATTAACTCTACTCCTTTTATTAAATTATTTATTTTCTATCTCTTCAAGAAATAAATTTTTCATTTTTACTTTTATTTTTTGCAATATTGCAAAAACTCTTTGTTTTGTTATACTCAATTCTGCTGCAATCTCAACTTGAGTTTTTCCAGCAATTCTGTCTTCAATAATTCTTTTCTCTCTTTCAGTTAAACTGTCTAAAACTTTTCTCAAATTCACTTTTGAAAGAGTTTGTATTTCAATATTAATATCATCCTTCAAAACATCTTTCAGTGTTATATCACCAACAATTTCAGTTGAAAGTGATACAGTTTCTAATTGTTTATTTTTATATGTTCTAAAATATTCAGAAATTTCATTTCGAATGCATACACAATAATATGTACTTTTTTTTATTTTCTTTTTTGCATCAAATGTTTTAATCGCATTAAGTAGACCAATTGTACCAACACTACATAAATCATCGTATTCCTCTAAACCTTTATATTTTTTTACAATATGATGTACTAAATTTTTATTTTCTATATATTCATTTTCTATATACATCTTGTCCATATCAACACCTCTTTAATTAATTAATATATAAATATATTAATTTTTAATAATACTTAAAATTTCTTTAGAGTCTGCTTTTTAAACTATATCTTTTTTCTTATTTTTTTTCTTTTTCAATTTTTCTCTAAATAAAATATCTATTATATTCTTTACTTCTGTATCAGTTAATCCGCTTATTTCTCCTCCAATTATATTCTCTTCAGAAAATTTCCATAAATTTTTATCTAACTTATATGTTTTTATAATAAATAAATCTAAATTACACGCTGCATATTTTGAATGCTTTAATAACTTTACTGCAATATCATCAAATGTATAAAAATATTCTATTCTATTTTCTTTTATCTTTTTATAATTCAAAAATTTTTTATACCTTTTCTCAAATTTAAAATTTGTATACATTAACATTCTCCGTTTATTAATATAAAGAAAAATTTAAATATTGCTAAAGTTAATCGTTCTAAAATTATAAAAATTGTTTTATAGCCTAATATACATACTATTGCTATTGCAGTTATAAGAAATAATAATATTATTATATCTGTATATTTATTTACTTTTTTTAATTGATTTTTAGGTTTTAAATTATATATTTTCATTTTTTCACCTCTTTAAACATTAAATTTTTTATCTAAAAAATGTTTTACGAAATAACCTTGTCCTTTTCCTGTTATCATGGGGACAAATGTGATAGAATTATATCCATTACTATGTTTTATTGAGTGTTCTTTAAATTCCATAATTCCTAATTCCAAAGATTTTTGTGTTGGTTTATTTTTATACATTCCAGCACTGCACAAATACCCTTCATTTCTTAAAATCTCAAACAATCTATTTTGTCCTACTTTTATTCCATTTGTATATAAAATCATCGCTAGATCTTTGATCATTATGCTTGCTTTATTAGTTTCTATCGCCTCAGCGAGCATAACCTTTTCTTTATCTGCTTCAATTTTTGCTTCTAAAACTTGTCTTTTAATATCTCGACTACCATTTTGGTACTCCAGAATATTCGCAATTTCTTTTCCGATAAAATAAACTTCGCCATCTAGCTCTTGAACATTTATTTTTCCAAATCTATCATTTTCAAATATCTTTAATTTATTCATTTTTATATCTCCTCTTCATATTTAGTAATTAAATTTGCTATTATTGATAAAGCAGCTTTTTTTGAATTTGCTTCTGCAATTTTTTCATCCAACTTATATAAATCACTTAATAAATCTTCTTTTTCTTTTCTTTTCATTCTACTTACCTCTTTACTTTTTAAAATTTTTATGTTATAATCAATACTATAAATAATTTTTAAATGATTATTTATAGTATTTAATTCGAATTGCTTAATTAATTTATTTAGTTAAGCAATTTTTTTATCTTTAAAACTTGTCCAACTTCTAAATTAGATTTTTTTAAATTATTATCTTTTTTTATTTCTTCTATTTTTTTTCTTGGATCTATATTATCTACACTTTTAGCTATTTGCCACAATGTGTCACCATTTTGAACTATATATTCTTCTGTAATAATTTTTCTTGTATTTTTTTCTATACTAAATTTAAAATCTATAAAAATTAATACAAATATAAAAATAATTAAAAATGTTTTTAATATATTTTCTTCAAATTTTTTATAATCTGCAATATAATATTTATACTTTCTTTTTTTCATAATAACCTCCTTTTTTATAAATTATCGAATAAACTATCTAAATTTTGATATTCTCTTTTTTCAAAATTTTGCGTTTTGTTTTTATATATATTAATTGTATTATTAATATCTTTATTATTCTCTTTCGGTTTTTTCGGAATAGGGGTATCCATTTTTTTCGGAATAGGGTATTCAGATAATTTCAAATATCTCTTTAATATTTGTTTTGTTCCATCTTTATAAATTATTTCTCTATATATATATTTTTTTTTAACTAACTTACTTATCCATTCACTAACCGTTTCTGGCTTTACTTCATATAATTCTGCAAAATAACTATTTGTAGCCCAACAGTATCCCTTTTCATTGCATAATGCTGTTATTTCGCTATAAAGAAGTTTCGCATTGGGTGGTAAACTTTTATCATATCTAACATTCGCTGGTAGAATAGAAAAATAAGCTCTTTTTATTTTTTCTTCTTCCATACATTTCACCTCTTTGTTTTTAATTAAACATTTCATTTAATATATTTTTTTTAAAACGATACTCTCTTCCAATTTTTTTAGCTGGTATCTTTTTCTCTTTTACATTTTTCAGTAATGTTTTAGCAGAAATTCTAAGATATTCTGCAGCCTCTTTAGAATTTAATATTTCTTTATCCATATATCCTCCTTTGTTGCATTTCGCAAAAATTATACAAAAAAAATGTTTTGTATTTCTTCTGATTTTATATCTAATATATCTATTAACTTTTTTACTTCTGCAATATTCATAATAGACTTATTAGCTATTTTTTGCCCTAATGTGTAATTGCTTAAAGAGATTTTTTCTGATAATTTTTTTATTGTAAAACCTCTTTCTACAATTTTCGCTTTTAGTTTTTTTGAATTTATCATTTAATTTTCCTCCTCTCTTTTCGTCGAAAAAAGTTACATTTTGCAACTTTCACTTAAATAATATATCTAATTTTTGAGTTTGTCAAGTCTTTTTTGCAACTTTTTTAATATTTTTTATAAAAATCGTTGCATTTTAAAAAACTTATGTTATAATAGATATCGAAAGGAGGCTATTATGAGTGATTATAATAAAATTTCTAATAAATTAAAAGAATTAAGAGAAGAAAAAAATTATACTTTAGAATTTATCGCAGAAAAATTAGATGTAAATAAATCTACTATTTTACGTTGGGAAAATGGTGAAACTGCAAAAATAAAATTACCTATTATAGAAGCAATCGCCAAAATTTTTAATGTATCACCAGCTTGGCTTTTAGGATACGATGTCCCTAAATATGAAAAAAATCAAAAAAGCAATGCAATTAGAATTCCTGTTTTAGGAACTATACCTGCAGGTATTCCTATAGAAGCAATAGAAGAAATTGAAGATTATGAAGAAATTTCTGCGGACTTATTCAAAGGAAATCATGAATACTTTGCTATTAAAGTGAGAGGTAATTCAATGTATCCCAAATATTTAAGCGGTGACACATTAATTGTTTTAAAGCAAAATGATTGTGAGTCTGGAGATGATTGTATTGTTTTTGTTAACGGAAATGACGCAACATTTAAAAAAATAATAAAAAATGAATATGGTATTACATTACAACCTATTAATATAGAAAAATATGAACCTAAATTTTATACTAATAAAGAAATAGAAAATTTACCTATTAGAATTTTAGGAGTAGTAAAAGAAATTAGACGAAAAATATAATAAGGAGTTTTACATGAATGATATAAATGAAAATTTTTCTATTAGATTAAAAAAAGCTTTAAAATTTAGGAAAATGAAAGCAGCAGAATTATCTAATAAAACTAATATAAACAAAGCTAATATTTCTACATATCTTTCAGGGAAATATATACCAAAGCCAAAATTTTTATATTTATTAGCTGAAGCTTTACAAGTTGATGAAAAATGGCTTTTAGGATATAGTACATCTATGCAAAAAAAAGAAAAGGAAGATTATTTTGAATTTATAGTCGATAATGACTCAATGAATCCACTATATATTATTAATGATAAAATTTTTTATAATAAAATAAATGATTTAATATCTGGTAAAGATTATATTATCGAAATCAATGATAATGTTATACTAAGAAGATTATATATTGATGAACAAGGATTAATATTACATTCTTTAAATTCAAAATATGAACCTATACATTTAGCTAATAATCAATTAAAAAATAATGATATTAAAATACTAGGTATAGTAAAAGAATTACGAAGAATATTATAAAAAATAATAGCCCTCCCCAGAACTATTATTAAACGCCAAAATTAGGGCATTATCATATCTAATTATAACATAGATATTTAAAAAATGCAAGAAAGGAGTAATAAATGGCAAGTATAACAAAACGAAAAAATGGTATCGGTTATCAAGGCGTGTTAACAATACCAGGGCAAGAAAAACGAGTACAAAAGTGGTTTTATGCTAAGACAAAAAAAGATGTAGCTTTTTTGATTTCAGAATACGGAAAAAACAATGATATAGCCGAATATTATTTCGTCGAAAATTTAACTAATCCAGCTAAAATGAAATATATAAAAATAGATAAATTAAATCATGAGACAAAAGAATTAGTACAAAAATATCGACCTGATCTATTAGATAAAACTTTCACTAAAGATATCACATTTAAAGAATTAGTAGCTGAGTGGTCGAATTATAAATCTAAAACCAATTTAGAAGAAAATTCTTTGCATACTTATTTAGTGAGAATTAAAAGCAATTTAAGTTGTCTATATGATACTAAAATCCAAAATATTAATGAAGATGTACTCGAAAGAGAATATATACGAATTTGTGAAAAATTTGGTTTTAAGCGCGTTTTACGAGTTCATAAAGGAATAATAACTAGCATATTTCATTATGCATATAAAAAGAAATATTATAAAGAATATTTTATTGATAAAATAGATTTTAAAAACATAGAAAAATTTGATAAAACAGCTTTGAAAAAAATTATTGATAAAGAAAATATTTATGATGAAGAATATATTCCTACTTCAGCAGATATAGTTAAAGTAATTAATTATTCAATGCAGAGTGAATTATATAAAGAAGTCGCAATTATTGCAATCATGGGAGCATTTTTTGGATTAAGACAATCTGAAATCATGGGAATACAATTACACGACATAGATTTTAAAAATAGTATGTTATCCATATACAAACAAGTAAAAAGAATAAACGGAAAACTACAATTCAAGTACAAAATGAAAACAAAAGATTCTGCGAGAATTAATGCTATTCCACCAGAAGCCCAAAAATATATTAAATTATATATAGATAAAGTATTAAAAGAAAATATGATTTTCTATGGTAGTGATTATAGACATGATTTAGCTCTTTTGGTTTGTAAAGCAGATGGAGATTTCATTGCACACAGTGTAGTTGATGATCATTGGAGAAAATGTTTATCCTCTATTCCAGACTTAAAATATTTTAGTATGCATAAATTGAGACATTATCATACTAGCTATGTGACAAAAATACAAATGCCTGAAAAACTTATGCAGCAAAGATTAGGACATTCAAATGTAAAAATGACACATCATTATATGCATGTTAGTCCTAAAGATGAATTAAAATACATAAATGATATGTCATTAAATAGTTAAAAAAATATTATAAATATACAAACAAAACGCAAAATGTTTGTATATTTTTTTTTAGCATTTTAAAAAGAAAGTAAAAATGTTTGTAAAATGTTTGTACAATACAAACTTTTTTAAAATTAACTTCCCTCAAAAGCTTAAAAATAAAAGGTTCTAGAAAGAACCTTTTTTTATTTGGTGGGAGGCGATGGATTCGAACCATCGTAAGCGTTTGCTAACAGATTTACAGTCTGCCCCCTTTAGCCACTCGGGCAGCCTCCCTCAAGTGGTGGACTTTCAGGGACTCGAACCCCGGACCGACCGGTTATGAGCCGGTTGCTCTAACCAACTGAGCTAAAAGTCCATTTTAACCACATGTAGTATTATACTATACTTTTTATTATTTGTACAGTCTTTTTTTAGAAAATTTACTTTTTAAATGAATCATATTCATCATAAATTTCGCCTACTAATTCTTCTATAATATCTTCCATAGTAATAAGTCCTATCATTTCATTTTTAGAATTTTCAACAACTGCAATATGATTTTTTGCCTTTTTCATCAATATTAAAACTTTATCTATTTTCTTCATCTTAGAAACTCTTAAAATTGGTCTCACAACATCTTCAATTTCTAAAGTTCCTTTACTTTTTGCTATTTTTACAATCAAATCTTTTGTATGCAATACTCCAACTATATTTTTCTTGTCTTTTCCATACACAGGCAATCTAGAATATTTATACTTTTGTACTATTGTAATAATATCTTGTATAGATGAATTTAAGCTTACACATATTACATCATCAAATTTTGTCATAACATCTTTTACTTTTTTATCATTTAATTCTAATGCATTCTCTATAACATTTTTTTCAGATTCTTTTAGACTCCCCTCTTCTACACCACTATCTAGCATTGCTTTTATTTGTTCTTCTAAAACAATTTTTCTTTCATCATCTGTTATTTCCATATTTTTTGTTATTAAATTTGTAATTTTAGTAAGAAGTATAATGAAAGGTTTAAATATTTTTGAAATAACAAATAATATGTCTATTGTAGCATATGCTATCTTTTCTGCATAGTTTATTCCTATTTTCTTTGGTACTAATTCTCCAAAAATTAATGTTAAAAATGAGATTAAAATTGTTATTAATACCATTAATAAATTTTTAATTATACCTATATCTATAGGCATATTAGCAAATAACGGTAATAACTTTTCTACAAAAGTATCCGCAGCAAAAGCTGATGCTAAAAAACCTGCAAGTGTTACGCCTACTTGTATTAAACTTAAAAAACCACTTTGATTTTCTAATATTTTTTTTATTTTTTTAGCCTTTTTATTTCCTTTTTTTACTTGCTTGTCTAAAGTGTAATCATTTAATGTTATATATGCAATTTCACTTCCTGCAAAAAATGCATTAATTAATATTAAAACAATTAAAATTAATATATTTATTATCATACTTCCACCTCTAGTTTATTATATACTATTTTTTTAATAAAAAAAATATCAATTTATTAAATTTAAGTATATATTTTTTAACATATTATGTCTAATACTTGATTTTTTTGTAAAAACAGTGTATTTTATAGTTATAAGGATGGGATTGTTATGAAAAAACAAATTAAACATTTTTTAGTTATTTTATTTAGTATATTAATAATATTTGCTGCATATATGGCAGGTAAATTAATTACATTAGAAGAATTAGAATCATATAAATTTAAAAATATGGTTAGTTTAAAAGATTCACAAAATTTAAAATACTATATAGAAGATAAAGGAGACACTGTTATTATTACACTTGGTCATTTAGATGGTTCTACTTTTACAAGAAAAATATACCACTTTAATGAAAACTCTATGATTAAAGAAATATATGAAGAAATTCCTACTATGAATAGTATTACGTTACATAAACTAAAAAAAATGAATCCAGAATACAAAGTATTTAACAGAGAATTTGGATATATAACTACAAGAAGAAATGTACCAGTGACAGAAAAAAGTGATAAGAAAACACTACTAGACAGTTATAAAAAATTTAATGAAGAAAATAGCACTGATGTATACAAAGTAGAATTTTTAAATAAATAAAAAATAAGGACTTTAAAAGTCCTTATTTTTAACCTTCACTATCCATAAAATCTTTTAATTTTTTACTTCTGCTTGGATGTCTTAATTTTCTTAAAGCTTTTGCTTCTATTTGTCTTATTCTTTCTCTAGTAACATCGAATTCTTTTCCTACTTCTTCTAGAGTTCTTGTTCTTCCATCTACTAGTCCAAATCTTAATTTTAATACTTTTGCTTCTCTAGGAGTTAAAGTTTCTAAAACTTCATCAATTTGTTCTCTTAGTAATACATCTGCTGCTTGTTCAGATGGAGATGGTTCATCATCATCTGGAATAAAGTTTCCAAGGTTACTATCTTCTTCTTCTCCTATAGGTGTTTCTAAAGAAATAGGTTCTTGAGCAACTTTCATTATTTCTCTAACTTTTTCAACTGAAATTTCCATTTCTTCTGCTATTTCTTCTGGAGATGGTTCTTTACCATTTTTTTGTAGTAAATGTCTAGAAGTTCTTATTAATCTATTTATAGTTTCAACCATATGAACAGGAATTCTTATTGTTCTTGCTTGATCGGCGATAGAACGTGTAATTGCTTGTCTTATCCACCATGTTGCATATGTAGAAAATTTAAATCCTTTATCAAAATCAAATTTATCTACTGCTTTAATTAAACCTAAATTTCCTTCTTGTATTAAATCAAGAAGATGCATTCCTCTTCCTATATATCTCTTAGCTATACTAACAACAAGTCTTAAGTTTGATTCTATTAGAACTTGTTTTGCATGCTTATCTCCTTGTGACATTTTTTTAGCATACTCAGCTTCTTCTTCTGCAGTAAGTAATGGGATTTTTCCTATTTCTTTTAAAAACATTTTTACAGGATCATCTGTAGATATAGTATCTGAAAATGTTAAGTTATCTACATCTTCAAATAAAACGTTTTTTTCTATGTCACTTAAATCGTCAAGATTTGGTTCTAAATCTAATTCTCCTGCTACTGGAGCTTTAGTATCTGCTTTTTTTATTTCTTCATCTTTTATAGAATCTTCATCAATCTTGAAAGCAGATGTATCTACACCAATTTTATCTAATTTTTCATATAATACATCTACATCCTCTTTTTCAAGTTTGTTATCTTCTATAAAAATAAAGATGTCTTGCATATTTACTTTCTTGTTCTTTTTTACTTTTTCAACAAAAGTGTCGATAGTTAAATTTTGGTTGTTTTCCATTTAATAAACCCTCCTAAAATATATATAATTTGCTTATGCAAATATTATCACTTTAATTTATTTATTTCTTTTATAATTACCATTAATTCTACACCAAGAAATTCTTTTTCATCTTGACTAATATCGCTTTTTAATCTTTGTAAAATTTCATCTTTTCTTTGTACATATCTATCTTTAACAAAGAATTTAATAACATCGTCACAAAGTTTATTTAACAAACATTTATCCGCATCAAGCATCAAAATTTCTGTTACGGTATTTATTTCTTCTTCTGCGTCAAAACATGATACAGCATTAATAGTTTCTATATTATCTTTATTTACTTTCTCTAATAGTTTAATATATAACTCCTTTATTATACTATTTTTTATGTCCTGTGGCAAGATATTTTCTTTTAATCTTTTATAAATTTCAAAGTTTTTAGCAAATATCAGCCAAATAATATATTGTTCCATTCTATTTCTTATTAATAAAGTTTTATTTTGAACTTTTGGAAGTTTTCTTTTTAAATTTTCTTTTTCTTCTTTTGATTCAATTTTAACTTTATTTTTTTTATTAATTTCATTTAAAATTGCACCTTCTGAAACTTTATAAATTTTTGAAATATTTTCACAATATAATTCTCTTTCTATTTCACTGTCTACTTTAGATAAAATATTTACTATTCTTTTTAATATTTCTATTTTACCTTCTTGTGATTCTTTATCTACAACAGAAGATGTTGCCATTTCTATTTCAAATTCAATATATGATTGAGCTTTTTTTAAACATTTTGCAAATCTTTCTTTCCCATATTTATTCAAGTATTCGTCTGGATCTTTTGCATCTTTTTCATCTAATCTTAATATCTTCACATTAAGACCAACTTCTTTACAAATTTCAATAGCTCTTAATGTAGCTTTTTTACCTGCATCATCTTGGTCATATCCTATTATAACAGTATCTTTATTATGTGTTTTTATTAATCTTGCTTGTTCTTTTGTAAGTGCTGTTCCAAGAGAAGCTACTGTATTTGTAAATCCAAATTTATGCGGTGATACAACATCCATATACCCTTCTACTAATAATATAAAATCTTCATCTGATTTTTTTGCAATATTTAAAGCATATAAGTTTTTTCTCTTTAAGTATACTATATTTTCCTTTGAGTTTCTATATTTTGCATGTTTTTTTTCTGGATCATTTTTTAAATATCTTCCTCCAAAAGCAATTACTTTACCTCTAGAATCAAATATTGGAAATATTAATCTTCCTGTAAATACTTCATAATATGTAGAATCTTTTCTTTTACCAACAAGATCCGATTCAAGTATTTCTTGTTCTGTAAATCCATTTTCAAGTAATATATCATGAAGTGGTTTTAAACAAGTTCCATATCCAATACCAAATTTAGCACATATATTTGCATCTAAATTTCTTTTTTTTAAGTATTCTTCTATTTCTGGTCTTTTAACTTTTGTTAGTGAATCATAAAAAGCTCTTGCTGCAACTTTATTTAATTCATATAGTCTTTCTTTTTTATCTCTAATACTAGCTGTATTAACATTTCCATTATCTGATTTTATTTCGTATTGTTTTAAATCTATTTGTGCTCTTTCTGCAAGTTCTTCTAATGCATCTTTAAAATCTAAATTTTCTATTTTAGATATAAATGTAAGTGCATTACCACCTACACCACATCCAAAACATTTAAAAATTTGTTTACTAGGTGACACCATAAAAGAAGGAGTTTTTTCATGGTGAAATGGGCAATTACCTTTAAAATTACTGCCTTCTTTTCTTAGCTGAACATAACTACCTATTAAAGATACAATATCTGTTTGTGCTAGTACATCTTCAACTAAATCATTAGAATAATACGCCATTTAAATCTCCTTCCTTTCTGCTTGTCCTTTTTTTAAAATTTATATTTTGCTTCTGATAAAACTTTAATTTTGTTATGTCTATTTTTATATATTTCTAATATATTTGTAAACATTATAATTATCATTAATGTAGTTACACTTAAATTTGTCATGTGATATGAGCCAAAATAAAATGCTATTAATAAAAGTGAAATTGTAAACAATTTTACTATTACATTCTTTTCTGTTCTTTTTCTTCTTAATATTATGTGTAATACTTCAGTAAATAATACTATTACAAAAATACTTTTAAATATATAATCTGACATATACATAATTTCAGATAAAATATTTTTATTTTTTACTCTTTTATTTAAGTGAACTATATTTGTTACATCATTTTTATATATCTCTACCATTTTTTTTGCATCATTTTTCATTCTTTGACTAATTGTCATTGGTTTTTCTATAACTTTTTCTAATGAATTAGCAAGATTAGATGCTTCTTTTAATTTACCTTCTTTATTTAAAGTTAAAATATCTATTATAGATTTACCTATATTATAGTTTATTTTTTTAGTATCTTCACCTACTATAAAATTAATATCTCGCATTTGTTCTCTAGCATAATTTTCTGTTATTGTACCAAATAATGAAGATATTTCTTTTGGTTTATAACCATGAAAATTTTTATTTGTAATTGCAGTTAGTGTTGTATCCATCAAAAATTTAGATACAAATAACGTTACTATAAATAAAGCGATTGATACAGTAGATTTTTTTATATATATTTTTTCTATCTTGTATAATTTAGCTCTCTCTGCACTTGTTACTTTTTTTAATGTTCTTTTAGAAAATTTAACATGTACAACATCTACATTTTTAACAAACATATTTATAACGATAAGTGCTAAAATCCATATAAATGTATGACTAATTGTATAGGTTACAAATGTAAATACAATAGCTAATAGTATAGAAAAAATTAAATATTTTTTTGATTTACCTTTTACTATTTTTATTTCTTTTAAAATTTTAAAAATAAGATAAATAGCTATAAGTACTAACATATTATTAATAATTTCTGTATTTATAAACATTCCTTCATACATAAACTTAGGATAGAATATATACATAAACGTTCCAATATTAACAAATGCATTGCTTTTTGTTGTATATCTTAATATTCTTCTAAATACTAATGCTGAAATTAAAAATATAATTTGATTAAATATAAACACACTAAGTGATGGAAAATTAATCATTTTATTTATTAATTCCGCCATAGGAAGTATAACAAATTTTGCAAAAGGATCTAATAATTCTAGTTCCTTTTTGTGTATCATTAGTTCATTAAATGGTACTTTAGCATCTAAAAATAATACACTAAATATAATTCTTGTAATTAAAAATATTAATAGTATATAACTAATTTCAAAAATTTTAATTTTATTTTTACTTAAATTCTTAGATATTAATATTGCTCTAAGAATAAAAAATATAGCAATTATACTAGCTACTATTATTACAAATACTATTATTGAAACAAAAGGAGCTTTTATATTTGCTCCTGCTTCAATTATATTACTTGTAGTTTTAAATTGAAAAAAAGAAAGTACTGCTATTAATGCTATAAATGTTACTACTATTAAATTCTTCATTAGTTTTTTCAACGACATTTTCTTTACCTACCTTATTTATTTTTATAAATTTCATTAACTTCTTTTAAACTTTCATGTGTACCTACATCGTAACATTTTCCTTCAAATTTAAAAGCATATACATCTGTTTGCTTATGAAGGAATTTTATAAAATTACCAGGTGCATCTGGTTCATTTCCTTCTTCAATATATTTATCAAATAATTTTAATGTTTCTTTTGGATATATATATTCTGCATATGCTACACAATTAGATTTAGGTTCATTTGGTTTTTCTTCAAATCCTATAACTTTATCATTTTCATCTAATATAGCAATACCAAATCTTTTTAAATCATCATTCCATTCATGTTCTTTTACACAAATAGCTGGTGAGTTTTTAGATTTAGCATAATCTACAAATTCAGTTAATTTAAAATCAAAAAGATTATCTCCAGCAATTGCTATTACATCATCATTTATATTTTTTTCTTTTATTGTATAAACAATATCTCCAATTGCTCCAAGTCTGTCATCGTTTGTATATGTTCCATCATTAATAACAGAAATCTTTTTAATGTTATTAAGTTCAGATGCCCACTTTTCAAAATGAGGTGTATATTTTGCATTTGTTACTAAATATATTTCATCTACATCCTTTATTTCATTCACGTCTTCCACTATATAATTTAAAATTGGTTTTCCTCCAACTTCAAGTAATGCTTTAGGAAAATTTTCTGTTAGTGGAAAAAGCCTAGTTGCATATCCTGCACATAATAATATACATTTCATATAATCATCTCCTTTGCCTATTTATTCTAAAATAAGCATTTTAATTATACCATAAATTTTTGATTTTTACTAGTTTTTTTATGTAGATTATTCAAGAAATTTAAAGAAAAAGAAGCAATTTAATTGCTTCTTAATTTTCTAGTGCAGATTCACAATACGCACATCTATATGTACCATTTTTTAAATAAAATATATCATCTATTCCTCTTTCTGTTTTAGTAATGCATCTAGGATTTTGACATTTTGCAAGATTTATAATTTCATCTGGTATTTTTATTTTAGTTTTAGAAATATTTACACCATTTTCTATTACATTTATAGTTGCATTTTTATCTAAAAACCCTAACATTGTCATATCTAAATCAATTTTTTTATCTATTTTTATTATATCTTTTCTCCCCATTTTTTTACTTTTTACATTAGTAATTATTGCTACAGAGCAATCTAATTCTTGTAAAGATAACGCATTATATATATTTATAGCGTTTTTTGCTTTTATATGGTCTATTACATAACCATTTTGTATACTATCTATATTCATATTAAACCTCCAACATTTTTAAAATAAGTGCCATTCTAATATACTTTCCATACTCAACTTGTTTAAAATAACATGCTCTACTATCTTTGTCTACTTCCACAGATATTTCATTTACTCTTGGTAATGGATGCATTATACACAAATCATCTTTTGCTTTTTCTAATTTCTCTAAATCTAATATAAAGAAATCTTTTAATCTTTCGTAATCTTCTTCATTAAAAAATCTTTCTTTTTGTACACGTGTCATATATAACACATCTAATTTATCCATATATTCCTCTAAGTTTTCTGTTTCTGTATACTTAATATTTTCTTTTTCTAAAACTTCTTCTTTTATATAATCTGGTATTTTTAATTCTTCTGGAGAAATTAAAACAAATTCTATGTTATCATATCTTGCCATTGCAGTTATAAGTGAATGAACTGTTCTTCCAAATTTTAAATCACCACATATTCCTATTACTAAATTATTTAATCTACCTTTTTCTCTAGATATAGTAAGTAAATCTGTTAATGTTTGAGTTGGATGATTATGTCCTCCATCTCCAGCATTTATTAGTGGAACGCTGCTATGCATACTAGCTACCATTGCACTTCCTTCTTTTGGATGTCTTAATGCAATTATATCACTATAACAAGATACTGTTCTTATTGTATCTGCAAGGCTTTCTCCTTTTGCTGCTGAACTTGAATTAGATTCAGAAAAACCAAGCACACTACCACCTAGTTCTAGCATTGCTGCTTCAAAACTAAGTCTTGTTCTTGTACTTGGTTCAAAAAATAAAGTAGCTAACTTTTTATTGAAACATTTTTGAGAATACTTATCCCTGTTGTCAATAATATCGTTAGCTACTTTAATAAGATTATTTATTTCTTCTACACTTAAATTTTTTATATCTATTAAACTTTTCATATATACCTCCTAATTTTTTCATAAATATTTTATCATAAAATAATTTTAAAAAACAATACTTTAAATAAAAAAAATAGCAAAATTTAATTTGCTATTTTATTTAATATTTATTTTTATGTGATCTTTTATATTCTCTGGTATTTCATCAAAAATTGTAGAATTTGTATAATTTATTTGTATATTTAAATCATTTGCTTTATTATCTTGAATATTATTATTTATAAATAAACATTCTTTTGTAATAGAAGTATTTACAAAATTAATATTCCCAGATGTAGGAATTGCATCGAAATATATTAATGATTGTGGTTCTATTAAATATTTACGTTCTATCATTTTATTTCCTTCACTTTTTATTGTGCAATTATTAAATGTTATATTTAAATCTCCTCTTTCATATCCAAAATTACCAACTCTTATTAAATGATTATCTTTTACATTTATTTTACAATTATTAAAAGTAACGTTAGATGGTATATCATTATCAGCTATATGTACTTTAGGTAAAAAAATTGCGTTATCAAAGGTACAATTATTAAATGTTACTTTTAAAAATGCATTATGAGAATCTATAAAAAATTTACCTTTGAAGTGACAATTTTCAAAAATAATACCATCATCATTATTTTTTGAAACTTGATTAATCGATAATCTTCCATCTTTATTATTAATTGATGGAGCAAATATACATGTATCATATGTAGTTCCATCTGCCATATATAAATCACCTGGAACACTTGGATTTGTATAACCATGTACGCCTAATATTTTATTTTTTAAATTTGTTCCTTTTAAAAAATCTTTATTATAGATATCTGGTACTAATCCACAATCAAAAAAATATTTACATAAGTTAAAATCTTCAATATCACTTGAAAAACATATTTCTCCTTTTTTTATTTGCAAATTATTTGAATATTTTTGGGTAATACTCGGAATATATTTTTTCATTTCTTCGTATGTAGAAGCATTTATTTCACTTTTTTGAAATTCACCTTCATTATTCACAAGCATACTAGCTAAATTTTGTTCATACTCTTGTTTAAAGGTAGTAATATCAGTCATTACCCTTGCTTTTTTTGCATTTTCTATTGGATTATTTTTTTGTAATGAAACAACAACTACTCCAGCTAGAATTATCATCACTAGAATTGTGATTACTAAAACAATTAATGATATACCTTTTCTTTTGTTCATTTATTTTCTCTCCCTTTTATAAATAAAATGATATTCTATATTGTTATACTTTTTGTAATTTTATTACCCGCTAAATCTTCTATTTCAAAAGTATATATACCCGGTGTTTTAACTTCCACTTCCATGCTTCTTGAACCTGTCATTTTATAAATTATTGCTCTATATGCATTTACATAATCTAATTTTGCATTGCCATTATACCATGGTCCACATTGCATATGGAACCAACCTTTTCCTTTTTGAGTATCTAAATACATACCTATATTATCGCTATTTATATACTCATTTATTCCTTCACCTAAAATAGGTTCTGCTGTATAATATCTAGTAAGATATGCACTATCTTTAAATTTAATATCTGTTTGGTGATCCATTGCATTATTAGGGTTTGAATTAATCCATTTGTCTATTTGTCTTGTAATATTATTATCTTCGTTTATAATTTTTTTAGATTTTATTGTAACAGGATTAGTTACAGGTTTTGTGTTGGTATAAAACATAATATGGTTATTGTAACCTGTCCTTGTATCATTTCCAGATGTGATTAAAAATTTTGGTTTTTCTTTTGTAGCTGTATTTAAATATTCGTGATATTTAATATCTGCATTTGGTATATTATCTGCTGCATAGTATCCTCCACATGCAATTACAACATTATACTTACTAATATCGTTAAAATCTTTTATTTCTTCTAAATTTGCTATTTTACTTTTCAAAAGTGGCAGTAAATAATCATTTTCTTCTGGTCTACATCTTCTATATGCTACTTTTTCATAACCTCTACCTATTATTTTTTCTGTATTTGTATTTAGAGATTTTATTTTGTATACATCTGTACCATAATCTACTGCATCTATTTTTATATATGTTTTACCGTCTTTTTCTATTTTATATACATCTGCATCTGGAAGGTCTGTATCCTCTAAATCGAATATGTCATTGCTAACAGCATATTGCACAACATCTATATTTTCTAATTTTTTATAATTTACACCTAATATACCGTTAGATATTATTACATTATTTTTTAAATTACTTGGAATATTTTTTAATATTTTTTCTGTATCTTCTTTATTTAGTGATATATTAGGATTTTCTCCATTAGATACTTTATTTAATTTATACATTTCTAGTTCTTCTTTTAATGAAGATAAATTTGTTATCCCTACTGCCTCTTTTGCTCTATCTATTGGATTGTTTTTAGATAGTGACACAACTACAACTCCAGCTAGAATAATCATAACTAAAATTGTGATTACTAAAACAATTAGCGATATACCTTTTCTTTTGTTCATATATTTTCTCCTCTTTTCTTTTATATTAGTTTACC
>X411_Leopard__coassemble_103_pt1 | contig 20718 bp, 24 predicted proteins | sample X411_Leopard__metabat2_low_PE_002 | metagenome-assembled genome bin X411_Leopard
AAGGAGATTGTTTTGAACATACAATGAAGGTTATAGATTTAGTAAGTAAAAAAACCAAAAATAACATTACGATGTATGCTGCTCTTTGTCATGATCTTGGAAAAGCTAAAACTCCTTAGACCACGAAAAAAGAGGTGTAGAATTTGTAGAAAATTTAAGCAATAGATTAAAAGTTCCTAAGTTGTATAAAAACATTGCATTATTTGTTACATTAAATCACATGAGAATTGCAAGATATAACGAAATGAAAGTATCTAAAAAAATAGATGTACTAGATACTTTAAATAAATTAAATATAGATGTAAAGGAAATAGAAATAATAATAAATGCAGATAATTCTATGTTAAATACAGATACATATAAAAGACCGTATATAAATTATACATATGATTTAGAGGAAATATATAAAAAAATAGATGGTAAATATATAATAAAAAAATATAATAATATAGAGAAAACAGAATTTAAAAATAAGTTAAGAGAAGAAAGAATAAATTATTATAAAAAAAATAGAGCTAATTAGCTCTATTTTTAATTTATAAGAATTAAACTTATACCCATTACAATCATTCCAAGTACAATACCTATTATTGAATCGTGATGTTTTCCATATTTTTTAGCAGCAGGTAATAATTCATCTAATGATATATACACCATTATACCTGCAACCATACTATATATTACAGCTAAAAATTCGGAGTTTAAATATTTACCAAGTACAATATATGCAAAAAGCGCTCCGATAAATTCTGTAAATCCAGATAAACTAGAATAAAGTAAAGCTTTTTTTCTAGATTTAGTCGCAACGTATATAGGAACAGAAACTGCTATACCTTCTGGTATATTATGAATAGCAATTGCTATAGCTATACCAATACCAAGTTTTAAATCATTTAAAGAAGATGCAAATGTTGCAATTCCTTCTGGAAAATTGTGAACTGTTATAGCAATAGCGGTAAGAATTCCTATTCTAAAAAAATTCTTTTTATAGTTTTTACTTAATTGTTTTTCGTCACTTTTATCTAACATAGAATGTGGATTTTCTACATCTGGTACTAGTTTGTCTATAAAAAATATTAATACTATACCAAGAAAAAACGAAAATAATGTAAATAAACTACCAATTTTTTCACCATAGGCATTAGTTAATATTACACAAGAATCTTGATATAACTCAACAAGTCCAACATATATCATTACACCTGCAGAAAAACCTAAGGATATAGGTAAGAATCTTCCTTTATAATCTTTAACAAAGAAAGAAATTAAACTACCAATAGATGTAGAAAGACCTGCAATTAATGTTATTGCAAATGCTATTAAAACATTATTGTCCAAAATAGTAACGCCCCCTTTTCTATATAAATTATATTACAAAATTATTAAAAAATAAATAACTAAATTAAATTCCTTGTCTTTTTTTATATATTTATGATATTATATTTATATAAATAAAAGAGGGATAAAATATGGAAAAAGCAACAAAAAAGAATTATAAAAAGCTTGCAGCAAGAAGAAAAATGCTTCTGTATATAGAAGGGATTGTTTATATTCTTGTTTTAATTTTTGCAATTTATTTAAATGCATTTGGTAATATGTATATAAATATGATACCATTATTATTTATAATAGGTATAGTAGGAAAGGTATTTTTTGATAGACCAATTGCAACTAGTATAATGGGAATGTTACTTAATATATTCCTTATTAGCATATATGGAAAAGATATATCTTTTAAATTTATAATGCAAAATACAATATATGTAGGTGTTAATATAATTTCAGGGGAAATAATAGGAGAATTATTATTTTTAATAAAAGAACATAAAAGAAGTATTAGCAAAGTATCTAAAAGAGCTATATACATAATACCAACAATATTTACGGTAATAACACTATGTTCTTTCTTTATGCATAGTTATGTAAACGGTAATTTTGTATCATATATAAATGCAGATATTAAAGTAAATAAATATATAGCAGATAGATATAATATGTCACTGAAAACAGTAGATGCTAAATATTTAGTTGGTGGAAGAGGAGAATATGTTTTCTATAAAGTTATTAACGGAAAAAAATATAAATTTAGTTTAAGAGAAGATGGCTATGTAGAGGATACGTATATGGAAGTTGTGTTAGATAAATATAATAGGGCAACGAGAAAAAATATAAATAACTATATAGATTCAGAATATAAAGAGGTTTTAGATAGAAATATAGATATAATTCCTAATTATTCATTTAAAAAAGATAAAAATAAACCAGACCTTACTTTAAATTTAGAATATATTAATGAAGATAAAAATAAACAAGAAGTATGTAATCAGTTAGTAGATAAAGTATATAGTATAATAACAATATTAAAACAAGATTTTGTTAGTGATAACTTAGATAAATTTATTTTAGAAATAAAACTTAAAGATATACAAAAAACATTATCATATAGTAAAGATTTAGTGTATAGTGATAACTTTACAAAAGAATATATTTTTAATTCTTTTGAAGAAGAAATAATAGGAAAAGATTAATTAGGAGAGTAAGATGAAAAGAAGAAGAGTAAAAAATAAACGTATATCATTACTTACAGATTTTATTATTGCACTTGTTATTTGTATTATAATGTTTTCTGTATCCTTTATCACAAAGACTTTTAAAAATGAGGAATTAAAAGAAACATCTAGTTATCAAACGCCTACTAGTATGTTTTCTAAAAGAAATAAAGCAAGAGAAAACCAAAACAAAGCTTTAGCAAAAGAAATTTTAGATGAATATAAAATAGAAGTTAACTATGGAAAAGAAACAAAAGATAATGTAAGTGCTTTAGATGCAACATGTTTAGAAGATGAAAATATAATATATGATAACCTAAAAAAATTAAAAGAAACATTATTAAAATATCCACAAGGATTTTTTAATGAATTTAAAAATGAAAGTAACAATTATAGTGTTAGTATATATTTAGTAGATAAATTTAGTTCAAGAAATGTTGCACTTGCTACAAGAAATACAAATAATGAATTTAAAATATATATAAGTAATGATGAAGAATTTGAAAAAGTATTACATCATGAGTTATATCATATTATCGAATATTATATAAAGCTTGAATATGATATAAATGAATTATATAGAAAATGGAATGATTATAATCCACAATCATATATTTATCCAGAAAATGTAGATGATTTAGATGATAAATATGTATATAAGGAAGGTGATAAATCAGATAGAGTATATTTTGTAAGTAAGTATGCGAAAACAAATGAAAAAGAAGATAGAGCAGAAACTTTTTCAGATATGATGTATAGAGAAAATAAAATATTTTATTATTCAAAAGAACACCCTGTGTTTAATAAAGCTAATTTAATATCTGAGGTATTAGAAAAGTCTTTTAAATCTGTAAGAGAAGATCAACAAGAAACATGGGAAAGATTTTTAAAATAAGAAATTAAGTGAATATAAATATATATTCACTTTTATTTTAAAATAATTTAATTATTATATAATTAAATATACAATTGTAAAAAATATTAAAATTTACAAAAAAAACAATATTTTTTTGAAAAATGGTTGACAAACAAATTAAAAAGTGTTATTATTTAGGTGTAAAAAATAAAAATTGTAATTTTTAATAAAATTATGAGGTGATTAGTATGAAAAGAAAAATAATATGTGCTTTATTATCAATGTTTATGCTTAATGGTCTTGTTACACCTATTTATGCTAGTGAAATCAATAATGCAAACAATAGTAACGTTATAGAAAGAGCAGTAACTGAATCACACAATGTTATTGGTTATAATACGTTTTTAGTGTATTTTACAGATGATTTTGGAAGCGGTTATTCACAAAATTGTGGTCCAACATTAGCAGCTAATGCATTATCATATTATAAATCAAGAGGATGTAGCAATTTATTCTCAGAAAATATGATGAGTGCTTCAACGTATAGTCAAATCTGTAGAGATGTAAACTTTAGAAATGGAGATGGAACACGTTTCCATGATGTAGCAAATGGTATAAAAAAATATGCAAACAGAGCGGGATATAACTGTACCGTGGATATATATATGTTAAATTTATGGTCAGATGTAACAAGAGATATAAATGCAAATAAGGTAGTTCTTTTAAACTATTATGGGAATGAAGAAGCTACTACAAGACATGGTTATTTAGTAACAGGTTATAGAATAAATAATGGAGTTAAGCAATTAAGAGTAGAAACAGGACTTAGTGATAATCCCGGTGGATATATTGATTTTAATTCTAATATGAAAATGATCTGTGTCAATATTTATTAATGTGAAGGTTGTCCAAAATGGACAACCTTTTTTTAATAAAAAAATATACTAAAAATACTTGACAAAAGCAAAAAATGTTGTAAAATAATTACAGAGGGGGGATAATATGAAAAAGGTAGTAGTTATATTAATAGCTGTTGTAGTTTTATTAATGAGTGTATATATTACAGTAGATTTTACTAGAGTATGTAAAGTTAATGAATTAAAAATAGCAAAAGAATTTTATGAAAATAAAGAAGTACTTAGAATACTAGATTTTGTAAAAACATATCCACAAATAGATATAACAAAAGAGTATTTTGAAAAAGTAGGTGAAATAAAAGTACAAAAGACTTTTAAAAAAGCTTCTAAAGATTTATTAAGTAGTGGTGATATAACATACATGTTACCAAACGGAGAATGTTTACTTATTAAAATAAAAGAAAATATTATACAAATTAATGATACATTCTATAAAGTAAAAGAAGGTAATTTAGAAGATATAAGAAAACTTCTAGATGAGTATAACAAAAAAGGTGGAATTTCTAAAATATTATGGGAGGAAGAATAGTTATGAAAAATAAAAATATATTAATAGTTATAGCTATAATTACAATTTGTATTATTATATTTTCTGCCATATATTTTGGAAGAGAAGTAAATATTACAGAAACAAAAACATACCAAAATATATTACATTGTAAGGAAGATATATATGTATATAGTAATAAGCAAGATGTAAATGTAAAAGAACAAATATTAGCATCACTTAAAGATGTTAAAATAACAAATAGTATTAGTTTGGTAAAAGCAAAACAAAGTAATTTGTTACTTAAAGCTGGTGAATCTAAAATTAATGTACTTGGGAAAAATAAAATTGCTTTAGATGGAAAGGTATATAAAATGAAAAATATTAATATCTATAATATAATAGATAAACTTGAAATAATATAAAATTTATAATGTTTATTATGTAAAGTATTGAAATGTATAATAAAGTATGATATTATATATGCGTAATTGTTTTTTTATCTAAGTTTAAATAAACAAGGAGTGAATTTATATGAAGAAAAAACAAATATCTATATTAATTCTAGCAGTGGTATTAGCATTTGGTATAGGTGTAGGTACAAGTTATCTTTTTAATTCTAATAATGATGATAAAGTGGTAGTAGAAGAAAATAATCAAACAGAAGAAGATAAAGTGACAGAAAAAGAAGATATAACAGACCAGGTCCCTAGTAAAGAACCAGAACAAAAACCAAGCAAAGAGCCAGTTCAAAAACCAAATAAAAAACCTGAACAAACTCAAAATGATGATAAAGACAAAACACAAGTAGAAGATAAAGTATCTACATTTAATACAAATGTATATTATTTTGATATAAATGTAGAAACAGGTGAAATAAAACTTGCAAAAGAAAATAAAGTAAGTTTTAAGTCAACTAAAAAAGATGAGTTATTATCTAGAGTAAATTGTATATATGATGCTTTATATGAAAGTGATGGAATTTATCCAGCAGCATCTATAAAAGAAGCTAGCATTAAAAATGGAATATTAACAGTAAAATTTAGTCCAGACTTTTTAAAGAACTTTAGTGGTGGAACAATGGCAGAAGAATATATAATTACAACAGTTAATTATAACTTCATGCAAATAGATGGAGTAAATGGAGTTATGTATAAATTTGAACAAGCAGAAAATGCTACAGGATTGCATTTTGATTACAGTGAACCTTTTATGAAAAATGATGTAATTTGTAATTAGGAGGAAAAAATGAAAAATATAAATGTATGTGAAGAAAGCTTAAAAAAAATAAATAAGTATTTTAACAATGCATTTTCTATTATCTTAAATCCAATATATACTGTAAAAGATTATAACAATTTCAATGAAAGACTGGCACTATATGAGTTATTTGTAAAATCTAATATAAATTTAAAATGTAATGATATAGTAGAAAGTGAAAAAACATTTTATGATATTGATACAAGAACACTTAATGTAAATAAAGAAGATAATTTAGAACATGTAGAATTTGTTATTATGAGAACAATAATTGAAAGAATGTTTGATAAAGTAGAAATAAAAGATGTAAAAGTTAAATTTTATGCTCTTTATTACATTTTTTATACTTTAGGTCTTTTAAAAGAATCAACAAGTAATCTTTTATGTGGTTCAGATCATATAATAGTAACAAATTTCACAAAAGCAGTAGTAGCTTGCATGAAATAATTAATTTTAAAAAGAAGTAATATAATTTATTACTTCTTTTTGTTTTACTTTTTTACTTTATTGTGATATAATTAAATAAATTTTTTAAATAGCTTTGAAATAATTTTTGGGGTGGTTTAGTTGAAAAAGGTAATGGAAAAAGAAAAAATAAATAGGCTTATGAATAATAATGCACCTTTAGTAATACGTGATGTAGCAATAGATTTGATAGAGTATCTTTCTTCTAAAGGATATAATGTATTAAAGTATATTGCAAAAATGAATAAGACAGAATTTATTGTATACGACGGCAAGAATACAGATAATTTAGAAATTTCATTTGAAGTAGGCGGAGAAAAGAAAAATATAAATAATATAAATTGGAATTTTTATGAAGGCTTTTATCTTCCTATTTTAGATTTAGATGAAAATCAAAATTACAAATTATTTAAAGAAGTACTTGCAATAAATACAGGAAGTACAATTAAGCCAAATAATAAATATTTTAAACAAAAAATATTACACGAGTTACTTCATCTTTTTTCTGCTACTAACAATATTATAACTCAAGATGGAGAAAAAGTTTTTTATACTGGAATAAATAAATTTTTATTAAATAAAGATGATGGATTTAAAATGCTAATTGAAAAAGGAAATACTGAAGTAAATGAAGCTATGACAGAAGTAATTTCTTACAAAATATATGCAGAGATATACGAAAAAAATTTTTTTATACCTTCTGTAGAAAAAGATGGCATGTTATTTCCATATATTCATCAATATTATCTTATGACAGGAGTAATGCGGATAATAAATTTATTTGCATATACAACAACAAATATAGATGTAATGCTTTTTTCATATATGAATAATAATCTAGAATATTATGAAAGTAATTTATTAAATACACTTGGAATTACAAATAAGACTTTAAGACAACTATTCTATGTGTTACAAATATATATGGAGAAATTTTTAAATAACGAGGAATGTATAGAATCATTTAAAGCATGTGTGATTCCTTTCTTTAGGGATATAACAAACAATCTATATATTTCTTTAAAAAATATAGATGCAAAAAATGAATATAAAAAATTATATATATCATATGCTATAGACTATATAGAGTATTTAACAAGTTATCCTATTTTTATTTCAATAAAAAAAGAATTTCTAGAATATTTAGATAAATTAAAAACTATTTAAACAGAGAATATTTTCTCTGTTTTTTTGTTATATTAATTAAAAAAATATTATAAAAGCTTAGTATTAACATGAAAAAATGAAGTATTTAAAAATTTTTAAAAAAATTTAAAAAAACTATTGACATATTAAATTAAGAGGAGTAATATATATATTGTAAGTTAGCAGTCGACCTTATCGAGTGCTAAAAAGGAGAATGATATGGAGCTAGATAGTAGAAAAGAAGAAATTTTAAAAGCTATTGTCGAAGACTATATAATGTCTGCAGAACCAGTTGGCTCAAAAGCTATAGTAGAAAGGCATAAGTTTTCGTATAGCCCAGCAACTATTAGAAATGAGATGAAGGTTCTAGAGAAAGATGGTTATTTAAGTCAGCCACATATCTCTTCAGGAAGAATTCCATCTACTAAAGGTTATAGATATTATGTAGATAATCTTATGAAAGAACAGAAACTTTCTATGGTAGAAATAGATTATATAAATAATAGTATAAATGGCTTTGGTAATGTTGAAGGACTTCTTTCGGAGGCTTCTAAAATTGTTTCGAAGGTCTTACAAGTACCTACAGTTTGTCAAATCAATAATGAAGAAGTATTAGATTCGATGAAACTTGTAAATATAGCAGATAGAATAATTTTAGTTGTTTTAATATCTAAAAATGGCACTGTAAAAGATTGCGTTGTAAAGATAAATGAAAGTCTTTCAGAGGAAATAATAAACCAATTAAATACAGTCTTAAATCAAAATTTAAAAGGAACGCCATTTGAAAATATTTGCGATGTATTACACAAATTAATTGAAAGAGAAGTAGAAACTGTTGCAAATGTTATGAGTGATATAACAAATACAATTAAAAACGAAGTTCTTTCAAAAGAAAAAATAAAAGTTAACGATAGTTTATCTGCACTTTTAACTTTACCTGAATTTGAGGATATTGAAAAAGCAAGAAATTTTGTAAACTTACTTGCTACAAAAGAAGTATTAAATACTACTTTAAGTAAAATTCCAGAAAAAAATTTATCTATTATAATAGGTAATGAAACAGATGAAATGTTATTTAAAGATTATACAATAGTATCTTTAGATGTAAAATCAGAAGATAAAAGTTTAGGTAAAATTGGTGTAATTGCACCGAAAAGATTAGATTATTCTAAAACAATTTCTACGCTTAAATATATCGATAAAAAAATAAAAGATATATTAAAAAAATAAAGATAGAGGTGAATGTATTGAGCAAAGAAATAAATCAAAATGAAGCAGCTACATCTGAAGTAGAAGATAAAATAACACTACTTAAAGATGAACTAGAAGAACAAAAGAAAAAAACAGATGAATATTATGAATATTTACAAAGAAATATGGCTGAATTTGATAATTACAAAAAAAGAATAGCTAAAGAAAGAGATAGTTTATATTTAAATATTGCATCTGATGTAGTAGAAAAAATATTACCAGTCATGGATAACTTCGAAAAAGCAGTAAATGCTACATGCCAAGATGAAGGATATAAAGAAGGAACAATAATGATTTTTAATCAATTAAAAGACCTTTTAAAAGACATGGAAGTAACAGAAATAGGTGAAGTTGGAGAAGAATTTGATCACAATCTTCATGAAGCTGTTATGCATGTAGAAGATGAAAATTTTGGTGAAAAAATAATAACAGAAGTATTCAGAAAAGGATACATCATGAAAGGTAAAGTCGTAAGACATGCAATGGTTAAAGTTGCAAATTAATTAAGTTAATGATTAATATATTTATATATTAACTATTATATATAACTTATATAAAAAGTTTAGGAGGTAATTTATATGTCAAAAGTTATAGGAATAGACCTTGGTACAACAAACTCATGTGTTGCTGTAATCGAAGGTGGTGAACCAGTAGTAATACCAAATGCAGAAGGAGGAAGAACAACTCCATCAATAGTTGCATTTGCAAAAAATGGAGAAAGATTAGTAGGTCAAGTAGCAAAACGTCAAGCTGTTACTAACCACGAAAAAACTGTTATGTCAGTTAAAAGAGAAATGGGTACAGCTCATAAAGTAAAAATAGATGCTAAAGAATATTCTCCACAAGAAATATCTGCAATGATTCTACAAAAATTAAAAGAAGATGCAGAAAGTTATTTAGGACAAAAAGTAACTCAAGCAGTTATTACAGTACCAGCTTACTTTAGTGACTCTCAAAGACAAGCAACTAAAGACGCAGGTAGAATAGCAGGACTTGAAGTATTAAGAATAATAAACGAACCAACAGCAGCATCTCTTGCATATGGTTTAGATAAAGAAAATGATCAAAAAATCATGGTATATGACTTAGGTGGTGGTACATTCGACGTATCTATCCTAGATATTGGTGATGGTGTATTTGAAGTTATGGCTACATCAGGTAATAATAAATTAGGTGGAGATGATTTCGACCAAAGAATTATGGACTACTTAGTAGCAGAATTCAAAAAAGAAAATGGTATAGATTTATCTAAAGATAATATGGCTATGCAAAGATTAAAAGAAGCTGCAGAAAAAGCTAAAATAGATTTATCTGGAGTTATGCAAACACAAATTAACTTACCATTTATAACTGCAGATTCAACAGGACCAAAACACTTAGATGTTACTTTAACAAGAGCAAAATTTGAAGAACTTGTTACAGATTTAGTAGAAGCAACAGTTGGACCAGTAAATCAAGCATTAAAAGATTCTGGATTAACATTCGATAAATTAGATAAAATATTATTAGTAGGTGGTTCAACAAGAATTCCTCTAGTACAAGAAACAGTTAAAAGAGTAATTGGTAAAGAACCATATAAAGGAATCAACCCAGATGAATGTGTTGCAGTAGGTGCAGCAATACAAGGTGGTGTATTAACAGGAGAAGTTAAAGATTTAGTACTTTTAGATGTAACTCCACTTTCACTAGGTATTGAAACATATGGTGGTGTATTTACAAAATTAATAGATAGAAATACAACAATCCCAACTAAAAAATCTCAAATCTTCTCAACAGCTGCAGATGGTCAAACATCAGTTGAAGTTCACGTATTACAAGGTGAAAGAGAAATGGCAGCATACAATAAAACATTAGGAAGATTTAGCTTAACAGGAATTCCACCAGCTCCAAGAGGAGTACCACAAATCGAAGTATCTTTTGATATAGATGCAAACGGTATCGTTCACGTAACAGCAAAAGATATGGCTACAAACAATGAACAAAAAATTGCTATAACAGCATCTACAAACTTAACAGAAGATGAAATTCAAAATGCTGTTAAAGATGCAGAAGCTCATGCAAATGAAGATAAGAAGAGAAAAGAAGAAGTTGAAGTTAGAAATAATGCAGATTCTCTTGTATACAATACAGAAAAAACATTAAAAGAATTAGAAGGTAAAATTTCTGAAGAAGAAAAATCTAAAGTTGAAGTTGAACTTGCAGCAGTTAAAACAGCTTTACAAGGTGAAGATATAGAAGCAATAAAAAATGCAAGTGAAAAATTAACACAAGTATTCTATGAAATCTCTTCAAAATTATATAATCAAACTCAACAAGCAGCAGGTAATGCAGACGCTCAAGCAAATGATGCTAAAGATGGTGTTGTACATGATGCTGATTACAAAGTAGAAGATGATAAATAATTAAAGTAATGTAAAATGGCGGGGAGTCCCCGCCTTCTTACTAGGAGGTATAAAGCGTGGCAGAAAACAAAGATTATTATGCTATCCTTGGAGTAGATAAGTCTGCAACAAAGGATGAATTAAAAAAAGCATATAGAAAGCTTGCAAAAAAATACCATCCAGATGCAAACCAAGACAATAAAAAACAAGCTGAAATGAAATTTAAAGAAGTAAATGAAGCATACTCAGTTCTTTCAGATGACACTAAAAGAGCTCAGTATGATAGATTTGGTTCGAACTTTGAAAACATGGGAGGGTACGGTGCAGGATTTGATGGACAAAATCCATTTGGTGCTGGATTTGACTTCTCTGGATTTTCAAATATGAGTGGAATGGATATTGACCTTGAAGATATACTAGGAAGCATGTTTGGCGGTGGATTTTCATCATCAAAAGCAAGAAAAGGTCCAAAAAAAGGTGCTGATTTAAAATATAATTTATCTATAACTTTTGAAGAAGCAGCTTTTGGTGTTAGAAAAGAAATATCTTTTGCACGTAATGAAAAATGTTCTTGTTGTAATGGTACAGGTGCTGAAAAAGGAACATCAAAAGTAACTTGTGATGCATGTGGTGGTAAAGGTAAAGTACAAGTACAAGTAAACAACTTATTCCTTGGACCAAGCATTGGATTTAAACAATGTGATAAATGTCAAGGAGAAGGTGAAATAATTAAAGAACCTTGCCATGAATGTCGTGGAAAAGGAATAGTAAGAAAAATTAAAAAACTTACTGTTAAAGTTCCAGCTGGAATAGATCAAGGTCAAATAATAAGCTTAGATGGTGAAGGTGATTGTGGAAAAAAAGGCGGCGTAAATGGTGATTTATATGTTGTAATAAACATAGAAAAACATAAAGTGTTTAAAAGAGAAAGAAATACTATATATTATGAAATGCCAGTTTCCTTTATAAAAGCTACAATGGGTGGAAAAATAAAAATACCAACATTAGAAGGCGAAGAAGAATTCACAATTCCAGAAGGCACACAACAAGGTACAAAATTTACTTTAAAAAATAGAGGTATACCATATCTTAAAAATGAAAATTCTAGAGGTAATCTTGAATTTACAGTTAATATAGAAATACCTAAAAAATTAAATGAAAAACAAAGACAAGCGATGCAAGAAGTTGCAAATGTCTTTGGAGAAGAAGTAAATAGAAAAAAAACAGGATTTTTTAGATAAATAAAAGAGAACGTATTATATACATAGTACGTTCTTTTATATTATTAATTTTACTAATATATTATCTTGGTTATTGTCTGCTAAAAAAATGTTTAAATATGTATTTGGAACAGAAGCATTTTTTGGCAAATATTTAATTAAGTCTTTTTTATCTTTTAAAGACGCTTTTGTCAAAATAAATTTTTTTGAGTTAATACTTTGAAATCTTTTTACAGTATCTTTATATATAAACACAAATGAAATACACGTTAAAATTTTAATAATAGTAAATAAATTTTTTAGATCAAAATTTAGATCTAAGTTAGATATTATATCTATTAAATTAAGTACAAATATGGCTAATAGTGCTGGAATAAAGCAAATTAATATTTTATTAGTTGTTATGACAAAATCTTTTAAAATTATATTTCGTATTTTACCATCTTCTAATATTAATGCTTTAAAAATCTTTTCATTAAAATCTAATTCATTTGCAATAATACGCATTAAATATTGTTGTGTTTTAGATAAATTGTATATATTTTGAGATATTATTTTTAATTTGTTTTTTTCAAGAGCTACATAATTGTTACGTATTAAAAATGTAACTTCAGCAACTATACTCGAGTATATATCTATATCTTCATTTAAAATGAAATTAAAAGAAGATGGAAAAGTATATACTAAAGAAATACGTTCCCAAAAATTTTTCACTTTGTTCACCTCACATAAATTATATATCTTATTTTAGAAAAATCAATAAAAATATTGAAAAAGTTTCTAAAATGGTGTAGAGTATATATATATAAGAAAGAGGAATGCGTATGAGAAATTTAAGAGAAGAAAATAACTATGAAAACAGTTTAAAAAACGATGATAGTTTAATTGACACTGAAAAAAATAAAATAATGTTAAATAAACTTTTAAATTTTGATGAAAATGAAGAAGTAGAAGCCGAAGAAGTAGAAGAGATAAAAGAAGTAGATTCAGATGATATAAAATATGAATTTTCATCTAATTTAGATTCTAAAAAAGAAGAAGATGAACATGATTTTGTACAAGCACTTGCAAAAGAAATTTCAGATGAATTAAAACTTGAGTCTATAGAAGAAGGTAAAGAAAAAGAAGAAAAAGTAGAAGAAAGTGTAGATGATGCTTTACAGGAAGAAATTGAAAAGATATCAAAAGAAGCTATAGAAAGTGAAAAAAATACTAATGTAAGTACAGGTAGACGTAGAAGAGGTTCACTTGCAAAAATAAAAGAAAAAGAAGAAAAAAATAATATATTAAATGAAGAAGATGAAGATTATGAAAAAGAAGAACATTATTTAGAAAATTTGCCTAGTAATGATAATGAGCAAATGACACTTATTTTAATGTTACTTGTGACTGTTATAGTTACTGGTGTAATTATATTTGCAACTGTTGTTAATTTATCTAAAGAAGATAATTTTATTACAAAAATTAAACAAGAGTATATAAAATAGGAGGATATTATGAGAAATACAAATGATAATAAAACTAAAACAAAAAGTACATCAACTAAAAAAAGAACTGTAAAAAAAAGAAAGAAAACAAAAATCCATTTTTTATCTATAATGGTTGCTATATGTTTAGTAGGACTAATATCATTAGGAATAGTTAGTATGGTAAATGTATTTACAAAAGGTGGCGAAGATGAAAATACATCAATAATAAATACATTATCTTTATTTGATAATGAGGTAACAAAATCAAGTACATATTTATACACAGAAAATGATAGTACAAATAGATTTATTTTATATACAAATCTAAAAAAAGAAAATAAAAACAAGAAAGTATATGATTTAAAAGTTTATTCAGAAAATAAATCACAAGAAGGAAAAATCCAAGAGGATTTAGAACTTGTAGTAGACAATAAACAAATTAAAGTTGGGCCAACTGTAATATATAAAAAAGGATTATCAGCAGATGAAAGTTTTACAACAGATTTTGTAAAAGCTAAAAATGAAAAAGCTGAAGTTAAAGTGATCCGTGAAAATGACTTAGAACTTGTTATTGAAATTAAATATGAAGATAAACAAAATAAATTAACAACAGAAGAGATAACTATGGAAAAAACAAGGGGAATAGTTAAGATTAAAAAGACATTAAATGATGGAAGTATGCCAAGAGAAATTAATTTAGTAAAAACTTATTTTGAGTTACCAGAAGGAGCTAAATGGAATAAATTATTTGAAGATTATATGGCAGAATAGGAGAGTTAAATGGCAAGAAGATTTATAGTAGAAGATATAGATTTAAAAATTGAAAATGATATAGTAAATGTAGTAGGAAAAGAAGTAAAACATATAAATATATTAAGACATAATGTAGGAGATACTATTATAATAAATGAATACATATGCGAAATTTTAAAAATAGATAAAAAAGAAATTGTGTGTAAAATACTAAAAAAAGCAGAAGAAAGAGGAGTACCAAGTACAAAAATAACCCTCTTTCAATCTCTTTTAAAATCAGATAAAATGGACTATGTTATACAAAAAGCGGTTGAAATAGGAGTAAGTAAAATATACCCTATGGAAAGTAAAAATATAGTAGTAAAATTAGATGCTAAGGATAAAATTAAAAAGTGCGAAAGATATAATAAAATATCGAAAGAAGCATCTAAACAATGTGGAAGAACAGATATTGTAAATGTATGTGATATAATAAAATTTAATGAAAGTGCAGAAGAAATACTAAAAAGTTATGACGCAGTACTTTTTGCATATGAAGCGGAAGAAAAATCACTTAAAACAGCTGTAAATAAAATAAAAGAAGATAAATGTAAAAATATAGCTATAATAATTGGACCAGAAGGTGGATTCTTAGAAGAAGAAGTAGAAAAGTTTTCGAAACTTCCTAATGTATATACTGTAAGTCTAGGGCAAAGAATTCTAAGAGCTGAAACAGCAAGTTTAAACTTATTATCTATATTAATATATGAATTAGAACTTTAGAAGGAGAAAAAATGGAAAATAGAAAATCAATAATATTTTATATTGCTGCTACAGTAATCGTTGTACTTTTATCTACATTAGCAGTAAGCAAAATGTCTTATCCAAATTCTATTTTAATGTATACAAAAGTAGATTTTACAACAGATATGTTAAACTATAATTTAGAGCTTAAAGCATCTATATTAAAAGAAAAGAATTTAAATAAAGACATAAAAGAATATTTAATCAACGAAAAAGATTTTAATAAAATAAAAAAATATATACCATCTATTGAGGATAAATATAAAGATGTAATAGAAATAAAAAAAGGTAATATATATTATAAAGGTAAAGATGAAACTTTTAGAAAAATTGCAACACAAACAAATGCATATATATCTATGCAAGAAACACTTGGAGAAGGTACAAGAAAAAGAAGTGAATCTACATATAAAACACCATATATTCCAATAGGTTTTAGTTACTTAGAAGGAAATGTACAAAATGGTTTTGTTATAGTAGATGATAAATTAGAAAATGAATTTGTATGGATTCCAGTAAAAAATACAGGATTAAAAGAAAATAGTAGTCAAACAGGGGATTACAAGAAAACAGATTTTAAAGATATAGGTAAAGCAATAGATATAGAAAATACAGAAGATTTAACTATAGAAGAAGTTAGAAAAAGTATAAAAAAATATGGAGGTTTTTATATTGCAAGATATGAAGCAGGAGAGGAAATTATAAATGGACAAAGTTATATAGTCTCTAAAAAGAATGTAAAACCATATACTAATTTAAAAGGACAAGAAGCAGAAATTTTATGCGCTAATATGTATTCTAATCAAAATGTTGGAACTATGTTAATGCCAGGTGCAGCTTTTGATACAACTGTAAACTTTATATTAAAAAATACAGGAAGAAGTATAGAAGATTTTAAAAATTTAGTAACAGACTACGGTAATTTTGGTCATGATGTTTTAAAAACAGGATCAAGTGAAAATTATAAAATGAACAATATATATGACTTAGCCGGAAATGTTTTTGAATATACAGCAGAGGTAGATAAGGCAACAGGTAAATATCTATTAAGAGGGGGTTGTGTAGGTTATAATCCATATAAAATAGATTTAACAAGAAGAAATGTTCCAGTTACCGGATATGAAAATTCAGCATTAATAGGTTTTAGACCAATAATGTATATAAAATAAGATACAATTTTAATTGTATCTTTTTTTGTATTTTTTTTCTCTTTACAAAAATAAAATAGTATGGTAAAATTATATATGTTAGGAGTGATATCATATGTTCGCATGAACGAAAAAAACAAGAAGTAAAAAAGAAAAGGAAACGGTAGATACAACTCTTAATGATGTTTTAAATGAACATAATAAGAAAACAAAAAGTATTTACTATGGGTATAGCGATTTTAAACTAGTATTAGTTTTTTGCATGCCAGCTATTATATCTTTACTTTTAGAAAGTTTAACAAGTGTCATAGACCTTTCGTTTGCTGGTCACATTGGTACAGCGGGTCATGATGGTATTACAGCAATAGGATTACTTAGTCCTGTCCTTACACTATTTGTAGCGATGCAGCTTTTATATTCGCCTTCAACAGCAATTCTTGTATCAAGATTTTTAGGTGAAGGTCATGAAGAAAGAGCGAACAAAGCCTTTTTTGTAGGTTGTATAATGAGTTTTATATTATCTACATTAACATCTATTTTAGTATTTATTTTTAGAAATAATATATTAGAATATTTTGGAGCTAGCGGAGAAATTTACACTTATGCAAATCAGTATTTATCTGTTGCATGTTTTTTCAATGTATTTAGCTCTGTCGGATATACTTTAATAAATTGTTTACGTTCTTATGGATTTCCTGGAACTGAACTTTTATTTTCTGTACTTTTTGCAATTGTAAATATTGTATTTAACACTATATTTACATTTGTTTTAAATATGGGTGTATTTGGGATTGCCTTGGGCACTTTGGTTGCTGAAATTTTTGGTGTTATAATTTCATTTGTATTTTTAATTAAAAAGAAAAAAATACAAATGCCAAAAGAAATAAAGCTAGAAGAGTTTATAAAAATCTCTATGAAAGAAGCTAGAATCGGAGCAGTAGAATTTTTATCTGAATCTATTTTTGCAGTAGTAGCATTGCTTCTAAATAATCTTGTAATTCTTTACTGTGGCATTGTGTTTATACCAATAAAAACTGTCGTCGAAACAATAAACCAAATGTTTATGATGCCTCTTATTGGTTTAAGTGAATCAATGCAACCTGTACTTTCGTATATGTATGGCAAAAAAGATAAAAAGAAAATAAAAAATATAATTAAAATTTTAGTAGTAATACAAATGGTATATAGTGTTATCTGTTTAATATTATCGTTTGCATTTCCTAAGACTTTAATTTCAATGTTTAATAAAAATATGCCACAATCATATATAGCTGAAAATCTTATCAAAATAATAATGGTAAGTATTCCACTTGTATGTATTATTTATACGATAAAAACAATATTTCAGGTTACAAATAATGAAAGAAAAGCAATTACAGTGGGGTTAATAATGGAATTGTTTGCGTTTGTTCCTTTACTATTTACATTTCCATTCTTAGCTAAAAAATTTATGAATATGCAATACATATATAGCATATTTATGTGTCAACCGATATCTGATGTTATAACATTTATAATAGTTATAATATTACTTGTTAGGTTCGTAAAAAAAATAAAAGTAAAAGATAATGACTTTTTAGAAAGGTCCTAAAATCTTAATTAGCAAATAGAGGAGAAATCCTCTATTTTTTTTGATTTTAGTTGACTACTTTACATAACTGTGATATAATACAGATACAAATTTAAAAATATACTAACAAAATTTTGGAGGTAATATAATGAAACTTTATCAATCATGTTATAATGGAAAAAAATTTGAGACAAGTGAGAGTGTATCTTTGAGAAAATTAGAAGAAGATTTGTACTTGTATAGCCCTGGATATTTTTCAAATATTTTAGTATATGATGAATGTATAAAAGAAAAGATAGATAACAATAATTTTAAATTAGATGTTATACCTGTAGGACAAATATCTAGAAATATTGTTAATATATTTAAAGAGGATAATTTATCTTCTGAGGATATATTAGTAAATATAGATGCTAGAAAATTAAATTCTAAGTTAGATGTCTTAAGTAGTAAAAATAAACCTATTGTTATTGTGCATTCAGATACTAGTATAAATATTGAAACACTAGAAGAACCTAATTTTTCTAATAAAATCTATTTAGTAGAAAAAGGTGAAAAATTGTATTTTAGGGTAAATGGTAAAACTATTTTCTTAATAGATAACACTAAAAGTTCTCCACTTTTTATTAACATTATGTAGAAGGTGATCATATGTTAACAAATGAATATATAGCAAATGAAATATTTGAAAAAGTAGATAGATTTTTTGAAGTTAATATTACAAGTAATAAAAAATTTTTAGAAAAATTTTTATACTTTAGACCATATGAAGATGGACAATGTATTTTATTTGCACCAGGTGTTATGAAAGGCTATGTGTATGTAGATTATGAAAACACTATATATGTTCCTATTTGTGATTATGAGAAAGATAAAGTAAATGAAGAAGAAATTGTGTATATTAGAGTTAAGAGTTTAATTTGTTCAATTATTAGAACTTTGAGAGAAAAGATTTTATCTAAATATAAAGTAGACAATGAAATATTATTTGTAGCTAAAATTTTTAAAGATAACTATATTATAAGTTCTAAATTATTTAGTAAAATATTTTCACTTAAATATGATTCAGATAGAATAGAGCTTCTTACAAATAGTTTAGTAGACACAATATGTAACAATGTATTATAAAACTAAGAAAGCAGGATTAATTATCCTGCTTTTTTAAACTTAAATTAGAATAAAATATTATTTTTTTATTGACATAATTATTTATATTTTGTATAATTATATGGATTGAAAGGATTAGTTATGAAGAAAAAATATTTAAAAGATACATATTTAAGAGAAGTTACAGATTACAATATTAGCATTAAAAAAGATGAAAATCTTAATTCATATACAGTTATTAAACATATAATTCATACAGAAGAACCATATATATCTACACATACAGGAGAAGATGTATGGTTAATTGCAGATGGTTATTATATAGTGGAAGAGGTGCCTTTAGATGAAAAGTATCTTGTACGTGCTTTTTTTAATGAAAAAAAAGAATTAAAAGGATACTATATAGATATTGTAAAAGAAAATGCATTAGAGGGTGAAGATTTATATTATTTAGATTTATATGTAGATATAACAGTAGATAAAACAAGCTCTGGAGAAGATATTGTAATGGTATGGGATGCAAATGAATTAAAAGAAGCATTGGAAGAAGATAAAATCACTTTAAAAGATTTTCATTTAGCTCATAAAGAGCTTGTGAAAATATTTAGTGAAATTGCAAGTAAAGAAAATATATACATGAAGAAATGTATTAAGGATGTAAATGAAGTAATATTTTAAAGAAAAGTAGAGATACTTTTCTTTTTTTGTAATTTTTTCTTGTAATATACTAAAATAAGAATTATAATATAAATATTAAATATAAATGGAGGTATATACATGATTTCGTATGTAGAAGATGGAAAAAAGTTTAACTATAGAGTAGGAGCAATAATAAAAAAAGATAATAAAATATTATTGCACAGATTATCTAAATTTGATTTTTGGTTGTTACCAGGCGGAAGAGTAGAAATGTTAGAAAATACAGAAAATGCTATTGTACGTGAGTTAGAAGAAGAAATTAATGTAAAATCTAAAGTAGAAGGTTTAGCATTCTCGTCTGAAACTTTCTTTAAATTAGGAAACACATTATATCATGAATTAGGATTTTATTATTTTACAAAATTAGAAGATGAAAAATTATATCAAAAAGAAGAATTCTATGGTGAAGAAGGAGAAGAAAAATTAATATATAAATGGTTTGATATAAATGAACTAGAAAGTATAGATTTACGTCCAGAATTTTTAGTAGAATATTTTAAAAATCCAAGTACAGAGTATAAGCATATAATTAAATCAGATTTATAGAGTTTAAATAGTCTAAGTGTTTATTGTAAACATTTGGACTTTTTAATATATTTGTATTAACTAAGATATTTAAAAATAGTACATTTAGTATATTTGGTGATTCAGCACAAA
>X411_Leopard__coassemble_109_pt1 | contig 19075 bp, 18 predicted proteins | sample X411_Leopard__metabat2_low_PE_002 | metagenome-assembled genome bin X411_Leopard
AACATTCCCTATTAGTAGCCTAATTTATACTGTCCAACTTTTTGGGTTCAGTACAAATTAGCTCTTTTAATTACAATTGAATTTTATTATTCAACAATATATCTTTTTAGTTTATTTTCTTTTACAGTACCTATACCAATAAATTTCTTTTCTTTGTATACTCTTACTATTTTATTTTCATATCCTTCTATATTAATACTCATTCCATTTATGAAATTTTCACATTCTTTTTCACTTAAATTTACTTTTTTATATTCTTTATAATATTCTTCTATTGTGATTATTTTAGCTAACATTTCTGGATATTGTAATTTTAAAAATTCTTGTAGATCTATTGAATCTTCTATTTTAAAATCACCTGATTTAAGTCTAGTAAGTTCTGTCATAGTAGCTTTACTACCTAATTTAATTCCTATATCATGAACTAAACTTCTTATATATGTACCTTTTGTACAATGTACATCGAAAGAAACTTCATGTGTATTTTTATCATATTCAATATTTTCAATAGAAAAAATTTCAATATTTCTAGGTTTTATTTCCACCTCTTTATTTTCTCTTGCATATTCATATAGTTTTTTTCCATCTACTTTAATAGCACTATAAATTGGAGGAATTTGTTCTTGTTTTCCTACAAATCTTTTTATTCTTTCTTTTATATATATTTCATCCTTATCACAAATACCTGCTTCTATAACGGTACCAGTTATATCATATGTATCTGTTTCTACTCCTAGTAAGCACTTAACTCTATATTTTTTATCTTTTGCTGTTAAAATATCTGAAAGTTTAGTTGCTTTACCAATACAGATAGGCAGTACACCAGATGCTAGAGGATCTAGTGTACCTGTATGTCCTATTTTTTGTCCTTTAAATATTTTTCTTATTACTTTTACTACATCATGAGATGTTATTCCAGAAGGTTTATTAATATTTAATATTCCTGAAATCATACAAGTTTCTCCTTTATTATATCTACTAATTCATATTTTATTTCGTTTAATCTTTCTTTATTTTCAATACTAAAACCTGCAGCTCTAGCATGTCCACCACCTAAGTATTTTATAGCTATATCTGCAAGATCTACTTTACCATTTGAACGCATACTTACTTTGTATGTTCCATCTTGTCTTCCTCTTACATATATAGATACTTCGCAGCCTTCTATTTTTTGACCATAGTTTGTCATTCCTTCTGAATCTTCATCTGAAAGACCAAGTTTTTCTATGTCTTCATATTCTACTAATCCATATATAATTTTTTCATCATATAATTTTTCAATATTATCTATATATTTTCCTAAAAGTCTTAACTTACTTTCTTTCATTGTATCAAAAATATTTTTAGATAATTCTGAAAAATCTATTCCTGTAGATATTAAATCTGCAGCTATTATATGTGTAACTGGACTTGTATTAGAATATTTAAATGATCCTGTATCTGTCATAAGTCCTACATAAAGATATTTTGCAATATCTTTATCTAGTTTTATTCTTAATTTTTTTATGAGTTTATATACTACTTCACAAGCAGCAGGTGCATCTTCTTCTACAATTGCATAATCTGTAAAATCCTTATTTTTTTTATGATGATCTACTAAACAAGTTACTTTAGCTTTTTTAATATCCTCTTCTTTTATTGATACTCTATCTAATGAACTTGAGTCGGTGTATATTAGTAAATCTACTTCATCTTCTATAATTTCATCTACAGCTTTGCCTGTTTCGTCTAAAAATTTAAATGTATCTGAGAAAGATGGTAAAATCACCTTTACATCTTTCCCAATTTTTCTTAAAGCTAGCATTAAACCTATGCTACTTCCTATTGCATCCCCATCTGGATTTATGTGTGTTGCTATATATATTTTTTTAGCTTTTTTTATAGCTTTTGCTACTTCTTTGTACATAATCTCACCTCTTAAATTATTTTTCCTCTGTTAAATTATTTATCACTTGGTTAATATACGCTCCATACTCAATAGAATCATCTAGTACAAATGTTATTTCTGGAGTATTTCTCATTTTCATTCTTAATGCTACTTGTTTTCTTACAAAACCTGCTGATTTTCTTAGTGCATTTAATACTTTTTCTTTATCTTCTACACCATATATACTTGTATGTACTTTTGCATATTTTTGATCTGGTGTAATTGATACATTTGTAATACTTATAATTCCATTAATATCTGGATGTTTTAATTCTTGTTGAACAACTCTACTTATTAAGAGCTGCATATCTTCTTCTAATCTTTCTAACCTGTGCATTTATTATTATTTCCTCTCTTCTTCTATCATTTCAAAACATTCTAAAATGTCTGTATTTTTAATATCATTAAATTTTTCAAGTTTAATACCGCATTCATATCCTTCTGCAACTTCTCTTGCATCGTCTTTCATTCTCTTTAATGAATCTATTTTATCTTCTGCGATAACAACTCCATCTCTTACTACTCTTATTAATCCATTTCTAACTACTTTACCTTGTTTTACATAGCATCCTGCAACAGTTCCAACACCTGTAATTTTAAATATATTTCTAATTTCAGCTGTTCCGTGGAATTGTTCTCTATATACTGGAGTAAGCATTCCTTTTAATGCTGCTTCAACATCTTCTATAGCATCATAGATTACTCTATATAATCTTAAATCTACTTTTTCTTTTTCTGCCATTGTAGTTATTCTTGAATCTGGTCTTACATTAAATCCTATTATAATTGCATTTGATACAGATGCAAGTGTTATATCTGATTCTGATATTGCTCCAGCTGCAGAGTGTATAATTCTTACTCTAACTTCATCGTTAGATAATTTTAAAAGTGAATCTCTTAATGCTTGAACACTACCTTGTACATCTGCTTTTATAATAATATTTAAATCTTTTATTTCACCTTGCTTAATTTGTGAGAATAAATCATCTAAAGTAACTTTAGATCCTTCTTTTATAAGGCCTCTTCTTAATTGAGCTTTTCTTTTTTCTACAAGTTGTTTTGCAACTTTTTCATTTTCTACTTCATAGAAAACTTCACCTGTATCTGGTACATGTGGAAGTCCTAATATTTCAACTGGTGTTGAAGGACCTGCTTTTTTAACTTTTTTACCTTTGTCGTCTACCATAGCTCTGATTTTTCCTATTACATTTCCAACAACTATAGTATCACCAACATTTAATTCTCCTCTTTGTACAAGTAAAGATGCTATTGTTCCTTTTTTGTTATCTAATCTTGATTCAATAACTGTACCTTTAGCTTGTTTTTTAGGATTTGTTTTTAAATCTTTTACTTCAGCAACTAATAGAATCATTTCTAATAATTCTTCTATTCCATCACCAGTCATAGCAGATACTGGAACACATATTGTGTCTCCACCCCATTCTTCTGGTACAAGACCATTTTCTAAAAGTTCTTGTTTTACTCTGTCTGGATTTGCTGTAGGTTTATCCATTTTATTTATAGCTACAATTATAGATACTCCTGCTGCTTTGGCATGGTTTATAGCTTCTACTGTTTGTGGCATTATACCATCATCTGCTGCAACAACTATTATAGCTATATCTGTAACTTGTGCACCACGTGCTCTCATCGCTGTAAATGCTTCATGTCCTGGTGTATCTAAGAATGTAATTTCTTTACCATTTAGTTTTACTTTATAAGCACCTATATGTTGAGTAATTCCACCTGCTTCTCCACCTTGTACATTTTCACTTCTAATTTTATCTAAAAGTGATGTTTTACCATGGTCAACATGTCCCATTACTGCTACTACTGGAGGACGTTGTACTAAATCTTTTTCATCGTCTTCGCTTTCATCAAATAATATATCTTCTTCTGTTACAACAACTTTTTTCTCTGCTGTAATTCCATATTCTTCTGCTATTAAATATGCTGTATCAAAATCAATTTCTTGATTTATTGTAGCAAGTATTCCAAGTCCAAATAATTTTTTAATTACTTCTGAAGCTTGTTTTTTTATAGATTCAGCTAATTCTTTAACTGTCATAACTTCTGGAAGTTCTACATTTGTCATAGGGATTATTAAAGTTTGATTTTTTGATTCGATTTTTGCTTTTTTAGTTTTTTTATTTTTACGAACTCTATCTGTATTTCTTTCATATAGATCCATCATTGCATTATCTGAATCAAATTCTAATCCTTTTATATTTCCTAAATTAACTCTTGAATGTTGTTCTCTTAAAGCATTTTTATTTTTCTTTTCTTTTCTTTCTGGTTGTTTTGCATCATAATTATTATATTTATTTTTATCAAGCATATTTGATTGATAATCTCTTGTATCTTTTTGTTCTAAAGGGTGTGCAGAAGCTGTTTTTATAAATTTGTTAACTTGATAAGTTGTATTATTTGCTTTTGAGAAACCTTTATTTCCATCTCTATTATCTCTGTTATTATTTCTAAATTTATTATCTTTGCCTTCTCTATTTCCTTTAAATTCTCTATTTTGATTTTTATTATTTTTAAAATCTTTATTATTTTTATTTTCTCTTGTATCTTTATTATAATTATTGTTTTTAGTTTTATTTTTAGTTTCTGTTTCTGCTACTTTATTTACTTTTTCTTTTTTTACATCCTCTACAACTTTACCATTTTTCATTATAACAACATTAGAATTTCTATTATTTAAAAATTTCTTATTGTTATTATTTTTTCTTACAACATTATCTCTATTATCTCTTCTTGGTTTATTATTTATAGATTTTTCTGTATTTTGTACTTTTTTGTTTTGTTCGTTTTCTTCTGTTTTTATTACTTTAACTTGTCTTCTTATAATATGTACTTGTTCTTTTTCTTGTTTTTTGTTTTTATTATTTTCTTTCAACTAATTTACCCCCTTTTTTAGTTTTTCAACAAAATCATCTATTTGTTCTTTATTTATTTCTTTATTTTTAAATGATGCTTTAAACATACTCTCTATATTTTTCCTCTTTAAAAGTTTTTCTATACATTCCTTTTTAGGACAAATATATAATCCTCTAGTATTTTGTTTTCTATCTTCATCTATAACTATTTTATTACTTTTATCTAAAACTATTCTTAAAAGACTTGTTTTTGGCTTTCTATCTCGACATATAATACACATTCTTGTGTTTTTTATATTATTCATATTTCTCCTTCTATTCTACAATTTGATCTGCTATTTGTGATTGAGATTTTATGTCTATTTTCCAACCTGTTAAATTTGCTGCAAGTCTAACATTTTGTCCACCTGCTCCAATTGCAAGAGAAAGTTGATCATCTGGAACAACAACAAGGCATGATTTTTCTTCTTCTTTAAGATCTATAGCTACTATTTGTGCTGGTGATAATGCATTTATAATATAACTTGGTGCATCTTCACTAAATGGAATGATATCTATTTTTTCACCTTGTAATTCATCCATTATGCTATTTATTCTCATTCCTCTTTTTCCTATACAAGAACCAATTGGATCTACATTTTCATCATTTGAATATACTGCAATTTTTGTTCTAGAACCTGGTTCTCTAACAACATTTTTTATTTCTATTATTCCTTCTTGTATTTCTGGAACTTCAACTTCAAATAATTTTCTTACAAAGTTTGGATTTGATCTAGATAATAATACTTGTGGTCCTAGTTTTGGATTCTTATTAACATCTACTACATAACATCTTATTCTATCATGTGATTCAAATTTTTCTGTTTTAACTTGTTCTTTAGGAGGCATTATTGCTTCTACTCTTCCTAGGTCAATTACTAAATTACCTCTATTCATTTGTTGAACAACACCTACTACAATTTCTCCTGCTTTGCTTGCATATTGAGTATATACTAAATCTCTTTCTGCTTCACGTAATCTTTGTACAATAACTTGTTTTCCTGTTACTGCTGCTATTCTTCCGAAATTCTTTGGAGTAACTTCAACTCTAATTTTATCTCCTACACTTGCTCTTTTAGAGATTTCTCTTGCATCTTCTAAAGAAATTTGTCTAGCTTTATCTTCTACTATTGCATCTGATTCAACGATTTCTTTTTGTGCATATACTTTAATACCATTTTTTAATTCATCTATTACAACTTCTACATCTTCTGAAGTTTCGTAATTTTTCTTATATGCAGATGCAAGTGCAAGTTTTAAAGAATCTAAAATATATTCTTTTGTAATTCCTTTTTCAACATATAATTGATCTATCGCCATTAATAATTCTTTTGCGCTTATTTTCCCTGTGCTTTTTGCCATTTTCTATATTCCCCCTAATTTTTATATTTGACTAAAATCATAATAAGTAGCAGCATTTGCTATATTTTTCTTATCTATATCATATAGTTTAGAATCTTCTTCTACTATTATGTTATCATCATTAAATTCTTTTATTTTTCCTATTATTACTTTTTTGCCATCTACTTGTTTATACAAGCTAAATCTAATAATTTCGTTTATATATTTTTTATACAATCTATCTGATTTTATTTGTCTTTCTAAACCTGGTGACGATACTTCTAAAGTATATTCATTTTTGATATCTACTTTCTTTTCTATTTCATCATCAATAAGTCTACTAACATTTTCACAATCTTCTATAGATGTTAATCCTTGTGGTCTATCTACTACTACACGTAAAATATTTATACCACCTTCTTTAACATATTCTACATATTCAACTTCTAGTCCTAACTTTTCTGCAACTGGTGTAGCTATTTGTTCTACTTGTTGTTCTTGTTTTTTCGACATATAAATTCCTCCTATATACTATTTTACTACACAAAAGAGTGGACCTCTGTCCACCCTTTTAGCCGTTTCTAAATTGTACACTTATATTATAACACTTTATCTATTAAAAAACAAGTCTTTTTTATGTATATATATAAAATTTATTTTATTTCGTCACCTTTATATTCAAAAACACCATCTTTAGTTATATTTATTACTTTTGGACATTTTCTAATTGTTGACATTCTATGTGCAATTACAATCACAGTTTTATTTTTTACCATAGATTTTATACAAGAATTTAATATTTTTTCTGTTTCAAAATCTAAAGTAGACGTTGGTTCATCCCAAATAATAACATTTGCTTTTTTATACATTGCTCTTGCAAGTGCTATCATTTGCTTTTGTCCATATGTAAGATTTTTACCGTTTTCTTCGATATTTTTATTTAATAAATAACCAAGTTTTGTTTTTTCTATAACTTCATGAAGTTTTATCTTATCTACATCTTTATCTAATAAAGTTATATTATCTTCTAAATTACCTATAAATATTTCTGGTTCTTGTTCTATATATGTTATTTTTTCTCTTATACTACTTGCAGATATATTATTAATATTTAAATCATTAACAATTATCTTTCCTGATTTTGGTTTATATAGTTTTAGTAATAAATTTATTATTGTTCTTTTTCCTATTCCATTATCTCCAGTTAAAGCTACAATATCACCTTTATTTATTTCAAAACTTATATTTTTAAATAAATTTTGATTTTCTACATATGAAAAGGAAACTTTTTTAAATTCTATTTTATTTATATCTTCTTCTAATTTAGGATATACATTATATTTATTTAATTCTTTATCTTCTTTCATAAATTTACATATTCTAAGATAAGAAGAAACACCTCTTTGTGCATTATCTAAATCTTCTATTACAGTATAAATTGGTACAAATAATTTACGAATATATGTTATACATAAATATAACTCACCTATATTTATATTAATATTTGTATAATTATTTATTCCAAACATTAATAAAAATGCTATAGTAACATTTTCTCCAAGTGTTAATATACTTTCTACTGAAGTATTTATAACTTCTTTTTTCATATAGTTTTCGTACTCCCCTTTATTTAGAAGAGATAACTTTTCTAAAAATATTTTACCTATTCTATGTGTTTTAATTTGTTTTATACCATTTATAGTTTGTATATAATGAAGATTTTTAGCATCTTTATATTTATTTCCTTGTCCTAAATATTTTCTACCTAGTAAGAAGAACATTGTAATTAACAAGAAAACTACTAAAACACCAAATGTTGTTGCAATTCCAAATGTAGCAGATACAGATGAAATAACAAATAATATTGCTAAAATATATATTATATTACTAATAAGAGCTGGTAATACTTTTGAAAATAACATTGCAACTTTTTCGCCATCTCCAACTCTTGCATAAAGATATCCAGAATCATATTTCATAGTTTTTTGATATTTAAAGTTAACTATTGTTTCTAATATATCTACTCTTAATTTTCTTGTTACATTTCTATTCATAGTTTCAAAGATTAAGGTTTTAATATATAATAAAAAGCTTATAGCTATATCTAAAAGAAGGTATAAAATTATTGCATCTAGTATTTTACTATACATTCCTGTAAATTCTATTTTACTATTTAAAATATTAAGTATTCTTTCACTTACAAAAGGTTGCATAATTTCTATACTATAAAGAGATAGTAAAACAATTGTTGTAATTATTATACTTTTATACGTTAATTTTATATAATATTTAAATATACTATTTTCCTTAATTATCATAAATGTCACCTACTATATATTTTTGATATTCATACATTTTATAATATTCTTTCTTTTTATCTATTAATTCTTTCTCTGTACCTTTTTCAATAATTTTTCCATCTTCCATAACTATGATTTTATCACACAATCTAATGTTATTTATATTATTACTAACTATAATAACTATTTTATCATTTAAATATTTTCTAATATTTTCTATTATTTTATTTGAAGTTTTATTATCTAATCCTGCAAAGCATTCATCAAAAATTATAATTTTTTTCATTGACAAGAAACTTCTTGCTATTCTAATTTTTTGTTTTTGACCTATGGATAAATTTGCACCATTTTCAGATAATAAAGTTTCATATTTATCATCCATTTTCATTATTTGATTATGAATAAGTGCTTTTTTACAAGCTTCTTTTACTTCATCTTTAGTATATTTATCTTTATAAAACATGATATTTTCATATATACTACCTTTAAAAATAAAATTATCTTGAGTTATTATATCTATTGTATCTTGTATACTTCTTGGTGCCATTTCATTTATATCTATATCATCTACTTTTATAACATTCTCTGGGACACTATATAATTCTGCAAGTATATTTACAAGAGTACTTTTACCAGATCCTGTTTTTCCTATAATACCAAGTATTTCTCCTTTTTGTAGTTTAAACGAAACATTTTTTAGAATGTTTTCTTTAACTGTATTATCTTCATATGGATTTACAGTTAGATTTTTTACTTCTAATGTTTTTCCTTCTAGTTTTTTATATGGTAATTTCTTTCCCTTTACTGGTATATTTAAAATTTGTATTATTTTTCTTATAGATACTTTGGCTTTTTTGTATTCACTAAATAATGTAGAATAATTTAAATTACGTACTGTTATTAATGAAAAGTATGTCATAAATTCTACAAAACTACCTATTGTAAAGGTATTTTCTTTTATAAAAATAGTAATATACATTAAAATAAATGCATATGAAATATTAGTGTATAAGTTTAAATATAAAGTTACTTTGTCTTTCTTTTTAGCAATTTTTATTTCTTTTGATTTTAATTTTTCTTCTGCTTCTCTATAGTTATCTATGTATTCTTCTTTTTTATTAAATATTTTTATTGTTTTAATATTACTTAATATTTCTGTAAGTTTACTTGTGTTTTTTCTTTTAGTTCTTCTTGCATCTTCATATTTAGAATACATATTTTTAGAAAGCATTATAGCTATAATATACGAAATTGAAATTACAATAACGGCCATTAATGTTATTTTAATATTTATGTATTTAAACATATATATAACTGTTATTAATGTGACAAAAACATTATTGATTAATAAAATATATTTTTCAGATAAAAGTTTTTCGATTAAATCTATATCGTTTTGCAAATAATTTATAATAGTACCACTTGTTTTATCTGTATAAAAATTAATTGGAAACTTATAAAGTTTTTTATAAAATTCCTCTATAAGTTCCTTTTTAATTTTTTTTGCCATACTTATTATAATAGGTCTCCAAAGCATTCTAAGACATGCATATGATACTGCTAGTATTATTACTATTTTTGCATTATGTAATACAAGTAATTGATTATTACCTTCATTAAATAAATCTATTGTATTACCAACTAATTTAATCATTTCTAGATTAACAATTATAAATGCTATTTGTAGTATTGTACCTATTAAATAACCAAATAAATGTTTCCATATTTTCTTTAATATAAATTTAAATTCATTCATAGCTTTTAGTTACTTTCTACATTAATTCCTTTTACTGAAATTTTTATTTGGAATATATTTATTCCTGTTAAAAGATCAATTTCTGTTCTAATTTTGCTTTCTAACTGTTTAACTACTCCTGGTATAAATTTACCGTAATCTATGATAACATCTACATCTAAATTTATTCCATCTACATATTTTTCTATTCTTACTCTTGAAACTTTATACACACCATCTACTAATATACCTACATATTGAATTATATCTCTAATTACACTGTCTCCTATTGTATACTTTCCTAAATAACTAAATGTTGGTCTAATTATTGTTTTTTCTGTTACAGTAGGAACTTCTTTTTTCTTACTAAATATTTTTAAAGGATCTATGAAATACCCTGAGAATTGTTCTTTTACTTCAAATGTTGGAACAGGTACAACATGTTTACCTTGTTCAAGTCTTGTTTTTCTTGCAAGTTTCATTTCTTCTTCTGTTGCAAACTCTTCAATTCTTATATAATGTGATACTTCTGGAAGTCCTAAATTTTCTGCAATTTTATCTACCATACCATCTGATGTACCAAGTATTAATATACTTTCAAGTTTTAATGACTTTATTTTTTTGGCCATTGTTTTTCTTCTTTCTTCATCTATAAATATAGCATTTTTTACAGATGCAATTTTAGTTGCTTCTGTTTTTGCAGATTTTCCTTCTATAACTTTATTATTAGAAATTAAAAGCCCATCATCTATTATATAATCTATTTTATATTTAGCTGCAACAAGATGTGCTCTATGACTTTTGCCTGTACCACTTGGTCCAACAAAAGCAAACACTTTCGTTTTATTCATAATAGCCCCCTAACCAAAAATAATATCTTCATTCAATATGTCTTGACTTTGCCAATCAATATCATATCTTTCTTTTAATATTTTTGTTTTTAAATTCATAAAATAATATACATTTTTTAAATTATCATCATTTGCTTTTTCTATTTCTTTAATAGCCTCAAGTGACGCTTTATCTATTAATTCTTTGTATACTTTTTTATCTTCTTTTTTATCATATTTTAAATATGTTTCTCTCATAAATTACACCCCATTATACATTTCATTTAATCTTTCAAATTGTTTTAAAATATTTGATGTATTTTTTTCAACATCTTTCAAAAATTCATCTTCTGGTATTTTTTTTACTTCTTGTATTATCATAGTATTATCTTTTTTACCAAGATTAGCTACATATTCTTTTTGTTTTTTCTTTCCTTCTTTAGACAAATTATTTTTTCTTTTTGAAATATATTTAGAAATATAGTCTGAATATATTTCATTAAATATTTTAATTTTTTGATCCTCTTCTTCTTTTATTTCTGTAATGAAATCTTTATACTGAGTAATTTTATTTAAAAACATTTTATTAAATTTATTTTTTTCTTTTTCAATATTTAGGTTGAATTTTGTTTCACATATTTTTTGTGTTTCTTTTTCATCTTTTATTGTTCCATCATAAATAAATGTAACAACTTTAGTTGTTTTTCTTCCAACTTTATGTGAAAGCATAGATTCTTTTGTATAAACTTCTTTACCATCTACTATTTCTTTTGGTTTATAAATTCTTTTTACATCTTTACACATTTTAATTATGCATCTGCCTGTTTCTTCTTCTATTTCTAGTTTAGATTTATTTAATGAATTCTTAGCATCAATATAGCTATTAAATATTTCATTATTTTCTAAACTTACATCTTCGTTATATGTAGATCTTATTTTTAATATTTGTTTTAATATTAAATTTTTACCTTCGATATTATTATAGTCTTCTCTATATACAATATCATCGTTTATTACATTTATAAATTCTTTAACTGCTTCTTTAGGTGTTTTAGATTGACTGCATATAGCTAAAGATACATCCTCTAATATTTTTTCTAAACAGACTTTATTTATATATTCAGAATCATTTATTAAATCTTTTGTTAAATTAAAATATTTTTCATATAATTTTTCATAATCTAAAGTTTTAATATCTTTAATTTTTTTAGTATTTTGATTTAATACATGATTAATATATAATTTATTTATTCTATCTAAGTTATGCATTTCATTTTGATACATATTATCTATTGAAAATGTATTTTCAGCTTCTAATATAACATCTAAATTATGAAGTATATTATCATCTATAAGTTTATTTAAATATGAAAAATCTCCTTCAAGATAACTTTCAAACAATTTATTTTCATCATATTTTTTATTATATGTTAAGAATTTTTTTAAAATTTCAATTTGTCTTAAATTTTTTTCATATTCCTTATCTAATATATATGATGTTAACATTTCATTTATTGCCTGATTCAAAAATTTATATTTAAATCCGAATTCTTTTTTGTACATTGTTTTATCTGACATATAATATATAAAACTTCTTGCTATTGTTTCTTTAACTTTATATTTAGATATCTCATCATCTATATACATATTATCCTTATTAATACATATATACTTTTCACCTTTTTGTATAAAAAAGTCTACAAATGGATTCAACTCAAAAAACTCTTCTTCTTCTGCATCTTTAAAATCTATTCTTAAATTTCCTTCTTCTATATCTCTTGCAAAACTTAAGAAAAGTGCTTTATCTCTAAATTTTAAATCTTCTATTAATTTTGTATCTAATATTTCTAAAAACTCATTGAAGTCTTTTACAATAAATTCATCTATGTTTTCATTTTTTATTATAATAGCTGAAAGCCTTGGCATTTTTTCACCAAAGCTAACAATTTTTCTAACTATTTTTGCAAATAAACTATTATCATAATTTTGAAGTGATTCATTTTTCATATCTTACACCACCATTTTATCTTACGTTAATTTCTATTTTAAAGCATCCTTTGCAGATAAGCTAAATTTACCATTCTTTTCATCTACATCTAGTACTTTTACTAATATATTTTGTCCGATTTCTAATACATCTTCTACTTTTTCTACTCTGTCTTCTGATATCTTAGAAATATGTAGTAATCCTTCTTTACCAGGTGCTACTTCTACAATAGCTCCAAATGGTAAGAATTTAGTTACTTTCCCCATGTATACTTGCCCTACTTCTAAATTCTTAGCGATTGCTTCTATTATTTCAACTGCTCTATCAATTTTTTCTTGTTCTATTCCAGATACAAATACTGTACCATCATCTTCAATGTCAATTTTAACATTTGTTTCTTCAATGATTTTATTTATTACTTTACCACCAGAACCGATAACGTCTCTTATCTTATCTGGATCAATAGATAATGAATATATTTTTGGAGCATATTTTGATAAATGTTTTCTTGGTTCTTTTATTTCTTTAAGCATAACATTATTTAAAATATTAAGTCTTGCAACTCTAGTTCTTTCAAAAGCTTCCTCAATTATTTCATAAGTTAATCCGTCTATTTTAATATCTACTTGTATTGCTGTAATACCGTTTTTTGTACCACCAACTTTAAAGTCCATATCTCCAAAGAAATCTTCTATTCCTTGAATATCTGTAACCATTATATATTTTGTTGTATCTCCTGGCATTGTGAAAAGTCCAGTAGATATTCCAGCCACAGGTTCTTTTATTGGAACACCCGCATCCATTAATGCAAGTGTTGAAGCACAAATACTACCTTGTGAAGTAGAACCATTTGAAGATAAAACTTCTGATACAACTCTAATTGTATATGGAAATTCTTCTTTAGATGGAATAACTGGTTCTAATGCTCTTTCTGCTAAAGCACCATGTCCTATTTCACGTCTTCCTGGACCTCTTGAAGGTCTAGCTTCACCAACAGAAAATGGTGGAAAATTATAATGATGAATATATCTCTTTGATACTTGTTCATCAAGTCCATCTAATTCTTGTTCTTCTGAAGTATTACCAAGTGTAACAACAGACATTACTTGAGTTTGTCCTCTTGAGAAAAGAGCACTACCATGTAATCTTTCAAAAAGACCTACTTCTGCAGATAAAGGTCTTATTTCATGAAGTCCTCTACCATCTACTCTTTTTCCTTCTTCTATAACAAGATTTCTAACAGCTTTCTTTTCAGCTTGGTAAAGTCCTTCAGCTATAGCTGCTTTATCTTCATTAAATTTTTCTTCTCCATATTTATTAATATAATATTCATTAAATTCTTCAGTAACTTTATCAACATTTTCATCTCTTAAAGTTTTTTCTTTTACTTGTACACCTTCTTTTAATTTATCGTAAGCAAAGTTAACTACTTCATTTACAATATCTTCAGGTACTTTAAAAGATTTATATTCAGCTTTTGGCTTACCTATTTCTTTAATAATTTCTTTCATGAATTTAACTAAATTTATAATTTCTTTATGTGCAACTTTTATTGCTTCTAACATTTTAGCTTCAGGTACTTCATCTGCACCAGCTTCAATCATACAAACTTTTGTCTCAGTTCCAGACACAGTTAAATCAAGTTTAGATTTTTCTCTTTGTTCTAAATTTGGATTTAAAACAATTTCTCCATCTACTAGTCCAACTTTACAACTACCAAGTGGAACATCATATGGAATGTCTGAAATACAAAGTGCTAATGCTGCACCTATTGTTGCAGGTATTTCAGGTAATACATCAGGTTCAACTGAAATAGCCATTGCATTTATTGCAGTATCATTTCTAAAGTCCTTTGGAAACATTGGTCTTATAGGTCTATCTATAACCCTAGATATTAAAACTGCTTTTTCAGAAGGTTTTCCTTCTCTTTTTAAGAAACTTCCTGGAATTTTACCAACTGCATATAATTTTTCTTCATAATCAACAGATAAAGGTAAAAAATCTATTCCCTCTCTTGGACTCTTAGACATAGTAACATTAACAAGAACTGCTGTTTCACCATATCTAACTAAACATGAACCATTTGCAAGTCCAGCCATTTTACCTGTTTCAATAACAAGCTTTCTACCTGCAAATAGAGTTTCAAATTTTTTAAACATAATAATTCCTCCCTTTCATAGGTAGGGGTAATAATAATTTCTAAAACCTCCCTCAAAGCTTCACAAATTATTACTACTATCTCCTACCTATTATATACACACTAATTATACACTAAAACAAAAATAATATCAATACAAAAAACATAAAAAAATCAATAATAATTCGCTAAAAAACGACAAAAAGTAGCTATATAAATAGCTACTTTAAAACCTTAACTTACACATAAATTCTACCATTATATTTTCTATTAGAATTTACATATAAACCATCACTTGAATCAAGATTTTCTAGATTATCATCTATAAAAGCATATTTACAATTCACCTCATTACAAATCTTAGATGCAAGCCTAACCATCTTTTTCTTTAATTTATTAACGTTTACTTTAGATGGTTTTCTTATATATTCCATAGGATCTAGCATAATTACATATGCATAAAATTTATCCTTTGTAACAGTTACTTTTTTAAATTTAACATTCCTATTCTCTTTGCCTAAAATATTAACTTTAAACTTTAATGTACTGTCACCTAAATAATGATATACATCTGCATTAATCATGTCTAGTAATTTGTTTAAAATTTCTAGTTCCTCTTCTTCTTCAAGTTTCTTGAATATAAATACCATGTTATAATCTTTCATACATAGTCCCCCTAAAAAATTATTTTTTTGGTTTTAAAATTTGTATATAAAAATTATATCACTTTTTAAGTTTTATGTCAATATGTTATAATTAATCAATATACTGTTTAATTTCAATTTGTAAATTATTCTTTTTAGTATATCCTAAAAATTTATTAACTTTAAATTTACCAACTTTTCTAATTGAAAGTACATCCCCCTCTGCTAAAATGGTACTTTTATAGTATTCTTCCTTGTGATTTAAAAAAACTTCTCCGACATTAATTTTTTCTGTTATTTTACTTCTACTAATATTAGAAATTTCTGAAACAACTAAATCTATTCTAGGTGATTTAACAATAATGTTTTTAGTTTCGTATTTTTTCTCTAAAGTAATTAATTTATTTACATCTTCCTTTTTTAATTCCACTTCAAATCTTCCAACTTTAGATAAATTATATAAAATAAAATCTGCTACTTTACATGTGCAAAATATAATTGCACCTTTTTTATTTACTACAATATCCCCTATACTTTCATTTGTTATTCCTAAGTTATATATAGCTCCCATATAATCTTTATGCTTTAAAATTTGCGTATTTTTTATAGTAATTTTAATTGCACTATATATATCATTTAAATCTAACATTTCATACTCTAAATATGATGGTAAAAATAATATAATACATTTATCACAATCATTATATGGCTTTACTTTAGTATATTCTATTTTATTAAATTTCAAAATACTTTCAATTAAAATAAGTCGTCTTGGATCTAAAAAATTTGTAAAAGAAATAATATCTTTCATATAAGTTTTTTCATAAAGATCAAGAACCTTTGCAACTAATATTTTATCTTCTTTATCCTTTATATTATTTAAAATTATATCCTTTTTCATGCTTACAATTATACTATTTTCCGTAAAAAAAAGCAATAAAAAAATAAGTGCTAAGCACTTATTTTAATATTTTAGATAAAAACTCTTTTAGTCTATCTGTTTTAGGATTTTCAAAAGTTTTACTTGGTATACCTTGTTCTACAATTTTTCCTTCTTCCATAAATACTACTCTATCTGCTACTTCTCTTGCAAATCCCATTTCATGTGTAACTACTATCATTGTTATTTGCTCTTTTGCAAGTTCTTTCATTATTTCTAAAACTTCGCCTACCATTTCTGGATCTAATGCAGATGTAGGTTCATCAAATAGCATAATTTCAGGTTCCATAGCAAGTGCTCTTGCAATAGCTATTCTTTGCTTTTGTCCACCACTTAGACTACTTGGATATACATCTTTTTTATCTAATAAATTAACTTTTTTTAATAATGAAATTGCTTTTTTCTTTGCTTTTTCTTCTGTTAGACCTTTTACTTTCATAGGAGCTAACATTATGTTTTGCAACACAGTCATATTAGGGAAAAGATTAAAGTTTTGAAATACCATTCCAACATTTTGTCTCATTTCAATTAACATTTTTTCATTATTTTCTAACTTAACTGAATTTATTATAATATCACCCTTTGTTGGTGTTTCTAAATAATTAATACATCTTAATAATGTACTTTTTCCAGAACCAGATGGTCCTATTAAAACTACCTTTTCACCTTTTTCAATTTTTAAATTTATATCTTTTAAAACTTTTACTTTCCCAAAATTTTTATATAAATTTTTAATCTCTATCATTGTTTAATCTCCTTTCAAGTTTATTCATAAATCTAGTAAGGTATAAAACAATCATTAAATAAATCACTGCTACTAACATTAGTGGGAAGAAATAATCGTACGTTCTTGATGCGATTATATCTGATGATTTAGTTAAATCCATTATTCCAATATATCCTGCAACAGCTGTTTCTTTTATTAATGCTATAAACTCATTACCAAGTGTAGGTAAAATTGCTTTTATTGCTTGTGGTACAATAATATATCTCATTGTTTCAATTCTATTTAATCCTAAAGAAACTGCTGCTTCTGTTTGTCCTTTATTTACAGAATTAATACCTGCTCTTATTATCTCAGCAACATACGCAGATGAGTTTATTCCAAATGCTAATGAACCTACAAAAATTAAATTAATATTTGTTATATTTCTAAAAATAATATAATAAATTATCATTAATTGTAATACAACTGGTGTACCTCTTATAATGTTAATATATGCTTTGCATATACTAGATAAAATTTTAAAGCCTTTTTTATCTTTAGTAAAATCTATTATTAAAGCTATTAATCCACCCAATAATATTCCTATTAATATAGCAAAAAAAGATATTAACACTGTGTTTCTAAGACCTTCTAAAATAAAAATATATCTATCATCAACTATTATACTTTTATAAAAGTCATTACATATGTTATTTATAAATTCCAAAATCTATTCACCTCACTTACCTGAATATTTAATTATATATTCATTAATTTTGCCTTCTTTCATTAATCTTTCTAAAACACTGTTAATTTGATTTAAAAGTTCAGTGTTTCCTTTACGTACTGCCATACCATATTTATCTTCAAATAATTCTCTTGGTAATATTTTTAAATCACTATTTTCTTTTACTATTTCCTTAGCTGGTAAATAGTCCATTACCATGGCATCTACTTTTTTAGCTTTTACATCTTCTACTCCAGATAAGTATTTCTTTTGTCTTAACACTTCTACATCTTTATAGTCTGATGTAAGTACTGTATCTGCAACTGTTCCAAGTTGTACTACAACTTTTTTTCCTATTATATCTTCTGGATTTTTAATTTCATTATTATCTTTACGTACTACAACAACTTGTCTAGATGTTGCATATTCTACAGTAAAATCTACTTCTTCAAGTCTTTCTTCTGTAATTGACATACCAGCAGCAACAAAATCTGCTTTTCCTGTTTTTAATTCATTTATTAATGAATCAAATGCAATATCTTTAACATACAATTCTTTTCCCATTGCTTTTGCAATTTCTCTTCCAATTTCAACATCTACGCCAACTATATTTTGATTTTCATAGAATTCGTATGGAGCAAATCCTGCTTCTGTAGCCATTACAAGTTTATTATTTATATCTTGGTCTGACTTATTTCTTAGTATAGATGGTAATACTAAAATTGCTATTATGACAATTATAAAAACAACAAGTTCTAACTTTTCTAATATCTTTTTCATAATAACCTCCTTATAAAAATTATATCACTACAAAAAAAAAATACACAAGAAAAAAGCAAAAAAATGTAAAAAAAATAATAGGATATCGTAATATCCTATC
>X411_Leopard__coassemble_117_pt1 | contig 17429 bp, 15 predicted proteins | sample X411_Leopard__metabat2_low_PE_002 | metagenome-assembled genome bin X411_Leopard
TTCTATCATAATATTACTTTTCTTTTCGTCCATTTTACTTCACCTCTATATAATACATATGCTACTATATATAATTTTATTCATTAAATTTATTATGAAGTATTTTTATTAAATCTAATGAACTTTCTGTATCTAGTAAAATCGAAACAGATATCTCTGAAATTTGTATCATATATACATCTATATTATTTTCAGATAATATTTTAGTTATTTTTTCTACTTGTTTTGGTTTAGAAATGTACCCTTCTCCTACTATTGTTATTTTAGATATATTATCTTTTTTTGTTATTTTGACTTGCATATTAGGTATATCATATGAATCTATAACTTCTGTTCCTTTGTTTTCTTTTTTACTTGTATTTTTAATATATAGCTTACCTTTACTATCTTTAAATGCTCTTACACTTCCGCTGTGCATAACTTTAGCTCCAGCGCTAGATAATTCTAACATTTCATTAAAAGATATTTCTGGTAATAATTTAGCATTTTCAATTTGTCTTGGATCTGCTGTATATATTCCATCTATATCACTATATATTTCACATATTTCTGCTTTTAATACTTTTGCAAGACTTGTTGCAGTAAGATCACTTCCTCCTCTTCCAAGTGTAGTTATATATCCATTTTTATCTACACCTTGAAATCCACATGCAACTACAACATTGTTATTTTCAAGTTCTTTTATTATTTTTTCAGGATATATTCCTTTTATATTTGCTGCACCATATGTACTGTCTGTTATTATTCCACAATCTCCTCCAGAAAAGGCTACAGCATTTATTTTTTTATTATTTAAAAACATAGTAAGAAGTGCTGCAGAAGAAAGTTCTCCAGTAGCAAGTAACATATCTAACTCTTGAGAATTTTTTCTACCTCCATATTCTTTCGATTTTTTAAGTAGCATATCTGTTGTTTTTCCTTGTGCCGAAACAACTGCAACTACTCTATATCCTTTATCTATTTTTTCTTTTATTTTATAACATACATGTTCTAACATTTCAATATTTTTTACAGAGCTTCCTCCATACTTTTGTACTACAATTTTCATTTTATCACCCAATATATTTTATGCATACAAAAAGTAAAAAGTTAAAACGGAGATATAATATCCCCGTTTTAATTTTAATTTAGTTTTTCTATGATGTTTCTAGCTACATATATGCCACTTGCTCCTGCTTGTGCTAGTCCTCTTGTAACTCCTGCTCCGTCTCCGCAAGAATAGAAATTACTGAAATTTTCTATTTCTAATTTATTTGTCATTTGTGGTCTTGCACTATAGAATTTAACTTCCACCCCATAAAGTAAGGTATCGTAATTGGCTGTTCCTGGTGCTATTTTATCTAATGCATAGATCATTTCTATTATATTATCTAAATGTCTTTTTGGAAGCACTAGACTTAAATCACCTGGTTCTGCTTTAAGTGTTGGTTTTACAAAACTTTGTGAAAGTCTATGAGCGTTTGTTCTTCTTCCTTGCATTAAATCGCCAAATCTTTGTACAATTACACCTTGTCCAAGTAAATTAGAAAATGAAGCTATTCTTTTCCCATATAAATATGGATCATTAAATGGTTTTGTAAATCTATTACTAACTAAAAGTGCAAAATTTACATTTTGACTTCCTTTTGTTTTATCTGAATAGCTATGACCATTAACTGTTATTAAGCCATCTACATTTTCTGTTACTACATATCCATTTGGATTCATACAAAATGTTCTAACAATATCTCCATACCTTTTTGTTCTATATAACAATTTGGCCTCATATATATTATTTGTAATATGCTCGAACACTGAATTTGGTAATTCTACTCTAACCCCTATATCTATTTGATTATTAATAAGTGGTATTTGGTGTCTAATACATTCTTTTGAAAACCATTCTGCACCACTTCTTCCCGGAGAAGCTACTACAAATTTAGTTTTTATCTTTCTCCCGTCTTCTAATATAACAAAATAAATATCTTCTTCTTTTTCTATTTTATCTACTTTAGTATTAGTATATATATCTACTTTGTCTTTTAAATATTCATATTCGTTTTTGAGTATTTCGAGGTTATTTTCTGTACCTAAATGTTTTACTTTTGCATGCAATAAATGAAGATCATTTTGTAAAGCTTTTTTTTCTATTTCTATCGCTTGTGGTGTTTTAGTTGAAAAAGTATCTTTATTATTGATTGTTTTGTACATATTTGTATCGCTTACAAAACGCATATTCATTTCATCTACATACATTATTAAATCCATAGCTTTTTCTGGAGACATATAGTCTGTTAACCAGCCTCCAAATTCTGTAGTAAAGTTATACTTACCATCTGAAAAGTTACCAGCTCCACCGTATCCTTTCATAATACTACAATTCTTACATCCAATACATTTAGAACATTTACCACTTACAAGTGGACATACTCTATTATATATTGAATTTCCTTGCTCTAGTAAAAGTACTTCTAAATTACTCTTTGTAGATAATTCATACGCTGTACATATTCCAGCAATTCCAGCTCCAATTATAACAACATCATATCCTTTTTTCATAAAATCACTCCTTGATAATTTTAATGAAAATATACTAATTTAATATAAATTGTTGACTCCTCTTATGCTCTTCTTATAATTATAATTAGATATATATTAACATCACAGATATTATAACATCTATTATAATAAAAGTCAATTTTATGTTCACTATTTCACAAGTACTATTTATATAAAATTAAAAACTAAATCATTGTGTAAATAAGTTTAATGTAACTTTCAATATATAAAATAAGTTACAAAAAAATTTTAGCAAAGTAAAATTAAAAAGTAAATAACAAAAAATGAATTAGAAGAATTATAACAAAAATAGACAGTAATTAATACTGTCTATATTTCTCTTGCTTTAACAATAGTTCTTTTTCCTTTAGTATAACTATCTGTAATAAGTGTTATTTCTCTTTTTCCACCTGTAATTTGGCTTAAAAATTCTGAATCAGTAGCTAAAGTATCATATACATTATATACAGCATATGTCACTTTATTATTATTACTATCCAAAACTTCTATTTTATCTCCGACTAAAAGTTCGTTAATTTTACTAAAAAACAATTTATTCTTTAAGTTTTGTCCTATTAAACACATATTACCTACTTCACTTGGATTACTTCCGTAAAGTTTACCAATAGATATTTCTAATGCATCTTCTTTAGATTCATTTAAAATATTATATTCTAAATTCAATTTATCTATTTTTAATACACCTAATGATTTGTATTTTTTTATTGCATTTTCTCTTTCTTTAGATATTAAATACTTTTCATATTTTTTATCTATTTTATTTTGCATATACAAATAATTAAATGTATATATTCCTAGAGATATAGATATTATCACAACTACTACTAATATTGTTAATTTTAATGCTGCATATTGTTTTTTGTTTTTTTTCATGATTCACTCCTCTATATAAAATCTTTTAATTCATATCCAAGTTTTTTTAACTCTTTATATATTCTGCATATTGGAAGTCCTATAACATTTGCATAGTCTCCATCTATTTTTTCAGTAAAAAAAGCGTTTTTACCGTCTATAGCATAAGCTCCTGCTCTATTATACACATCCTTATCATTTTCTACATAATATATTGCTTCTTCTTTTGAAATATTTGATATATAAATATCTGTTTTTTCAGAAAAATTTATTTTTTTATTTTTATATAAATCATATATAGCTACGCCTGTCCATACTTCTTGTTTACCATTTGACATTTTATATACCATTTCTATTGCTTCTTCTTTAGATTTAGGTTTTTCTAAAATCTTTCCACCTGAATATACAATTGTATCTGCTGCTATAATAACTGCTTTTTCTGTCACTTTAGAAGTTGCTGCATCTGCTTTTATTTTTGCAAGATCTTTACAATACATAGATGCATCTTCTGAAAATGATATCTCCTCTGCGTCTGTTTTTAATACATCAAATTTGACTCCAATGTTCTCAAGTAATCTTCTTCTATCCACAGAACCAGATGCAAGAATAAGTTTCATAACAATCATCTCCACTTTTTTAAGTATATTATACTATTAAAAAGGTTTTTTTTCAACTAAAATTCAAATTTATCTTTTCAAACAGATAAATATGTGCTACAATTAAGGGGAGTTATAAATGGATGGTGAAATATGAAAGAAATTAATTTAGAAGAAGAAAAAGAAGTAAAAAGAAAAAAAAGAAATGGTAGTGCATTAAATGATACTAATAAAAAGAAAGATGAAAACCCCAAAAAATCTAAAAATAAATCTAAAACAGAAAACGAAGTAAATAATGATGATATTAATTTAGAAGTAGAAACTACAAATTTTGCAGATGAATTAGAAGATAAACCTAAGAAAAAAATGAGCAAAGGTAAGATAGCATTTATTGTTATATATCTTTTACTTTGTACAGCTGTAATATATGGAGGATATTTTTTAGGAAATAAATATGCTTTAATTAATGTTACTAAATTAAATAAACAAGAACTTGGGGTAAATGAACATGCATTTGATGAAGCTAATACTAATCTAACTCGTGAACAGTTTGATCAAATAAAAACAATCGCTGTATTTGGTACAGATAATCGTTCAGACGATAAAGAAGGTGCTCGTACAGATGTTAATATGGTTATATCTATAAACCCTACAACAAAAAGCATCAAAATGATTTCAATTCCTAGAGATACATATGTACAAATTAAAGGAAGTAAAGATAAAATGGGACATGCTTATGCATATGGTGGTCCATCTCTTGCACTTAATACAATAAATCAAAATTTCGGATTAAATATTACAGATTATGCAACAATAGATTTTGTTGGTGTTATTAATGCTATTAATAAACTTGGTGGAATTGAACTTGAAATAACAGAAGAAGAAAGATTATACATAAATGAAAGAGTTCATGAATCATATAAAATGTCAAAAAAACCTACTAAACTTGTAGATGCTCCTGGAAAAGTATTATTAACAGGCGAACAAGTTCTAACTCATACTAGAAACAGAACAGTTGGTAATGATTTTACACGTGCAGAACGTCAAAGAAAAGTTCTAGAAGCAATTATAAATAAATTATCAACAAAAAAACTAGGAGACTTTATGGATCTTGTAGATACAATGTTAAAAGAAGTTGAAACAAATGCTAATATTACAGAGTATATGGCTATTATCCCTACTATATTTAGTAGTAAAGATGAATATTTAGCAAATATGATTTCTGCACAATGTCCATCAATTAATAATGTAACTACTCAAACAATTAATGGTATATCTTATGTAGTTCCAATTAGTATGCCACAAGCAAAAAAAGAATTCCAAGATTATATTTTTAATAAATAAATTAAGCAGTACTTATGTACTGCTTTTATTATACATTTTTAAATGGTATAGATGAATTAAGTATATTTACTCTATCTGCAAAACCATTGTCTTTTAAAAGTTTTTGAATCACTTCATTTGTTGCGGTATTTTCTATTCCTGGCCCACAAATTATTTCACAAACTGGAAGCTTATCTTTATACGTATCTGCAAAAGTTGGTGAGAGATCAAATTCTTTATAATCTACAATTCTATTAGATCTTGCTCTGTATTTTGTTTTTATTAATCCTTCTTCTTTTTCATAGTAAATTGCTCTCCACTCTTTTTCTTCCTCAAAAGCTGGATCTTTAAAAAATACAATGCATTCCTCTATTTTTTTGTTAACTACCTTTGCAACTTCACACACTATTTTATCTTCTTCTATTTTTTCTTCTTCTATATATTTTACAGCCTCGTTTAATAATTTGTTTATAACATCTTTTTGTTTTAGTGTATCATATTCTACTTTTTTTATTTTAATTAAATCATATGGAGTTTTTCTCATTTTACTAAGAAGATATTTCGATTCTAAACCAAGTGAAAAACCTAATCCATTTTTAGCATATCCTCTCCACTGCGAAAGAAGATTACCTCTTTCACAGAAACATGTAATGTATATTCTAAAATTATTTGAATCTATTTGTTTTAAACACTCTTTATAGAAAACATTTAAAATATCATCCTCTGTTTTCTCCATTCTTGCATTTATTATACTTTTACAAAGTCTTCTTCCATACACTATCTCTGAACTATCATTTAAAAACGGATAGCTTGTTGCAAATATAACATTTGTATTTATTATTCCAAGCAGTCCCTCTACTGTTGTATAATGATACAAAACTCCGTTATATTTTTCTAACATTTTGTCGTCACTTTTAATAAAGTCTACATTATTAAATAAATCCTCTTTCATTATATCACCTATTTAATTATATAATATATGTATATAAAATAAAAGATGTGAAAACTTTTTATTTTTTCACATCCTCTAATTTAAAAAATCACATAGAAAATTATACTTAATAAATGTAGTAAACTCCCTATTACACATGCAATATGAAAGACAAGATGCATCCATTTTTTCTTCTTTCCTAATACATAGAAAATAGCTCCTATTGTATATGCAATTCCTCCTAATAATACAAGCATAAATCCTGTTGGTGTTAGAAGTTTCGGAAGAAGTGATGCTTTCCATACAATGCACCATCCCATTGCTATATAGCATACAAGTGAGAATTTCTCATATTTTTTTAAGTCAATTGCATTTAATATTAACCCCACAATTCCTGTTATCCAAACAAAGGCAAATATTGTCCACCCTAGTTTTGCATCATATTCTCGTAATGTACAGAGTGCAAAAGGTGTATAAGTTCCTGCAATTAAAATAAATATTGTACAATGATCTATTATTTGAAATATTTTTTTTGCTTTTGTATCTTTAGGTAATCCATGATATACACTAGACATTGTATAAAGTGCTATCATAGAGAGACCAAAAATAATACTAGATACTATTTTATATACATCTCCTGTCATAGATGAAAAGACTATGCAAAGAACAAGTGCAACTACTCCAAGCACTGCTCCTACTATATGAGATACCATATGAAATATTTCTTCTAATTTTGTATATATTGTTGGCATTAAAAAATCCCCCCTTTAAAAATTCCATGATTTTTAATTACATTTACAGTTTCTGTATACCTTTCATATGCATAAACACTTTTATCTACTGTTTCAATTGTTATATTTCCTTTGTAACCTATCTCGGAAATTAATGAATCTATTTTTTTTAAAATAGAAATATCCCTTTCATTTTCTTTATATGATTCACCATGATCTTCTTCAAAACCAAAATTATAGCTATTTGAAAGGTGTATATGCCAAAGTTTTTTCTTATATGCTCTAAAGTAATCTTCTAATTCTAAGAAATCTTTTCTTCCTAGGCTTCTTCTATAATTTGCAGTAGCAAGAGCATGACAAACATCTAACATAACTCCTACGTTTTCTAAATTTAACTCTTCTACCCATCTAACAAATTCTTCTTTGTAACCATACACTGCTTTATGGCTTAGACCTCTTTTTTTATCTATTGCTTTAATTGTATTTTCTATTGCAATAACAACATGTGGTGCATTTTCTTTAGCAAATTTAGATAATTCTAATACATCTTTCATAAAGTATTCTTTTTCTTTTTCCATACTTTCTATGTTTGCAAATGTGAAAGATTCTGGAACATGTACAACACAAAGTCTTCTATCTCCTGTTAATACTTTTTCTGCAAATACAAGACTTTCTTTTAAAAGAAACATATTATTTAGATATTTTTCATCTGCAACTTTTCCATAATAACCTACTCCACATCCTTGTTTATAACTATTTTTTATTGGAGAATGTACACAAATACATTGCATATCATATTCTTTTAAGAGATTTTTATATTCTTTAGCAAAATCTACATCTTCTCTACTTCCATCAAAATATTCTGGAATTGTATGAAGTTCTAAATATTTAGCTCCTCTATTTTTTCTATCTTCTATTTGTTTTCTGTCTATGGCAGTCTTTGCAGCAATAATCATATTTACCTCCTACAAAAAGAAGAAGTAAATTTTACTTCTTCTATTAAATATTAATATCCTTGTGGATTATTTTTTTGAAATTTATATGCACTTTCACACATTTCATCTATTCCAAAGTTTGCTTTCCATCCAAGCTCTTTTAATGCTTTAGAAGGATCTGCATAACACTCTGCAATATCTCCTGGTCTTCTTTCTACAATTTTGTATGGTACATCTACATGATTAACTTTTTTAAAGCTTTCTACCATTTCTAAAACACTATATCCTACTCCTGTTCCAAGGTTATATATAAATACTTGTGGTTTAGAGCTATTTATTTTTTCTAAAGCTTTTACATGTCCTTTTGCAAGATCTACTACATGTATATAATCTCTTACACCTGTTCCATCTACAGTATCATAATCATTACCATACACAGATAATTCTTTTAGTTTTCCAGTTGCTACTTGCGCAATATATGGCATTAAATTATTTGGTATTCCATTTGGATCTTCACCAATAAGCCCACTTTCATGTGCACCAATTGGATTAAAGTATCTTAAAAGTACTACACTAAACTCATTATCTGCTGCTGCAACATCTTGTAGAATTTGTTCTTGCATTAATTTTGTTGTACCATATGGATTAGTACATTTAGATGTTGGCATATCTTCTGTAATTGGACATTTTTCTGGTGTTCCATATACTGTTGCTGATGAACTAAACACTATCTTTTTACATCCATGTTCTTTCATTACTTTTAAAAGTGTAAATGTAGAACCTAGATTATTTTCATAATATTCAAGTGGCATCTTACAGCTTTCACCTACTGCTTTAAGTCCTGCAAAATGTATTACAGAATCTATATTATTTTCTTTAAAAATTCTAGTCATAGCTTCGTAATCTCTTACATCTTCTTTATAGAATTTAAAGTCTTTTCCAGTTATTTTTTTTACTCTATTTAATGATTCTTCTTTACTGTTTGACAGATTATCTACTACTACTACATCATATCCACCATTTAAAAATTCTACTATAGCATGACTTCCAATGTAGCCTGCTCCTCCAGTAATTAATATTGACATATATATCACTCCTTATACAAAATAATTATATCATAATATAAATTCTTTGTAAATGAAACTAATAAATACATTTATCAAAAAATATATATTTAATAACTATTTAATTAAATTTTACAATAAATAAATGGTATAATCAATAACTATTTTATTTTTTTAAATAATTCTCTGTATAATTATACTTAGACTAAATAAAATTTTCATATAGATTATAACATTTAGATTTAATTTTGTCAATAATTATGTAAATACAAAAAAAGAATAGACTTAGCTATTCTTTTTTGATTTCTTATTACATTACACTTACTTTTACAATTTTAAAAGTTGCATTCTTGAATGCTTCTACTTTGTCTGATGTTATAAACGTAAATATTTCAAATTTTTGTTCTTGTCCTGGTGTTAAATTAGTTGCAGAAACATAACCATCTTCTAATCTATTTCCGTTTGCATCTACTGCTTCAATTTGGATAGAATATGATTTTGTTTCTTGTGTAATATTTTTAACAGTTACTACAAGTTTAGAATCTACTAATCCATATTCATCAACAGAAGCTTCAAAATTTCCTAAAGTAACATTCACATCTGTTTTTAAAACTTCTTCTGTTCTTGCACCAGTAGCTTTATCTAATTCTTTACTTGTTTCATCTAATGCTTTACCTACTGCACTTTGCATTGATAAAGTAATAACAATAGTAAGAACTGCAAGAATTATACCAGCAATTGCTTTTCCTTTACTAGCTTTTTTAATTAAAGGTATAATACCAAAAATTATAGCTAGCACCCCTAAGATAAATGCAATATTATTTATTATTGGAATAAATGATAATACTATACCTATAATACCTAATACTAAACTTGTTGTAGCTAAACCACTTTTTTTAACTTCATTATTTTCAGCCATAATCTCCCCCCCTTTAGCCAATTAAATTATACTACATATTTATATTTTTGTAAATGGTTGTATAGGTATTTTTAACAAAATTTTACGTCTTGTTAATTATATTCAAAATATCATCACCATATTTAAAAATCTTTGTTAAACTAAAACCTTTAATTTCCATTAATTCTTCTTTTGTTTTAGGAAGCTTTTCTAAGATTTCTTCTAACTCTTTATTAGTAAAAATAAAATATGGTTTAATTTTCTCTTGAATTGCTTTATTATATCTAAAATATTTTAATTCTTTTTTTAATTGTACTTTGTACCTTAAATTTTCTTCTATGGAATTTATTTTTTGTTCTTTTAATCTATTTAAAAATCTATTATATTTAACTGAATATGTACTTACCGTTCTATCTCTCATTTTTACAAAAGATTCTGTTAGATTAATTAATTCTTTATCTGAACATTCAGGTTCATTACTATATAAATTTTCTCTTCTTATATATTCAACTAATTCATCTGCTCTTATTACTTTTCCTTTAATTTCTTTTGGAGCATATATGTCATTAATAATAGATTTAGGATTTGTAAGAACAACCAAATCTCTATATAAATTATTAAAACTTTTTTCAAAAAGAATTTTAGATATAAAATTCTTACTTTTGGCTCTTTTATGTTTTAGAATTTCCATATGTCTCTGATTTTGTGTTATTGGAGAATAAATACTCTCTTCAACTTTTATTCCATCTTTAAAGTATTCACGTATAAATCTTCCTCTATTATCTAAAGTAATATTTCCAACAAAATTTTTTGATTCTACTACATATACTAATTTTTTAGTTATTATTAAAAAATCTATTTGTGCTATATTTTCGCCATCTTGTATAATAAAATTTCTAATTACAACCATTGGAATATTAGCATTTTTTAATTCAAATAATATTTGTTTTTCGCCGTGCTCTCCATATTTACAACAAGCAATTTCACGCTTTATTTCCTCCTTCAAATTACCTATTGCATCCTTTTCTAATTCTTCTAATTTTAAAATATATTTTTCTACAATAGTATTTTTATTTAAAAATATTGCCCTATCTAATTTATTAAATATCCCCATAATATATCTCCTATATTTCTAATATAATTATATTATCTCATATTTTTACTTTTTTGAAAAGAGAAAAAAAAGAAATGTACTTCTACATTTCTTTTTAAACTAATATTTATACCAATACATTGTATCATCTACAAATACAATTTGTTCTTTTGAAAAACTATCATATTCTTTATTTTTAAAATATGTTTTCTTTTCTTCCTCTGTCATACTTCTTTGTTTAAATTCTCTATTCATTTCTTTAGTTAATAATATATTTTCTGTCCAATCTACATAGTTTACTCTAACTGTTAGTTCATTTTTTAAAACTTTATCATTAACATATGCAGATGGATTTTTATCTTTTCCTGAAACAATATTTTTTATCTTAATGTTATTATTACTTTCGTATTCTTTTATCATATCACAAATTTGTCTAGTTTCTTTCATGTCTATATTATTTGTCATTATATGTTCTTTTCCAACTCTAATATAATTAAATGAAAATAAAATTAAAATAACAACTAATGACACTGTAATAGTATCATTAACTACTGTACTATTTTTTTTGTTATAAAACATAGATAGAAAAATTAATACAGCAGGAATTGCTCCAACTCCAAATAATAGTCTAGCAGCAGCATCTAATGATTCTTTTTGTAATGCTAACATTGGAATAAAGCATATCATATATGAACCAACTGCAAGTAACATACCTGTAAACAATCTTTTAATATTGGGTTTATTTTTATATATTGAATACATTAAAGTAACTAAAGCAATTATAATTATTATAAAAAACATATTTTTAGGCATCATGCCACATGTGTCTATTAATACTGTTTTTAACTTAATAAATGGATATGAAATATTATATAATAAATCAATTTTACCATTTGCTCTATCTATTTCACCAAAAAACATAAATTTATTAATTAATTTTAAAATAACAAAGTTTGTTCCTAATGCTATAACATAATTTATAGTCATATTAATTATTTTACATATGTATTTTTTTATATCTTCGCTATATTTTATAGTAATTAAAATCATTGCAAAAATAACATACACATTTATTAATCCCTGATATCCAAAAGTAGTAATTAATAATAATATTATAGGAAATATAAATTTATTTGTTATATTTTCTTCTTTTATTATATATGATGCTGCTATACAAGAGGATAACACTGCAATAGACATCACAAAATTTTCGGCATATACTAAATTTTGTAATAACATTGGATTAAATATAAATATAAATGCTAGTATAGCTATTAATATACTTTTTAAATTTTTATTATTAGTATTTAGTAATTTGTCTAAAGTTTTATATATTACAAATGCAGATATAGAAAGTGTTATAACACAAAGTGCACCATTTATAGTTATAAATATTCCTTTAGGAATATTTAATATTCCTGCAATATACCAAATTAAAGACGTAATTACCCTTGCACTTTTTAAAAACCATTTAGCATACACTTCATAACCAGACACATATGTAAAATATGTGTCTAATGAAAAATGTTCTCTTATAAAACTAAAACAAATAAGTATTGCACATAATATCATAGAAGAAAAAACAATTATATTTTTTTTATTTTCTTTTTTCATATTAATTTCTCCTAAACTTTCCTAGTATTCCTTTAACCATATTAAATATATATTCAAACTCTGGTGTTTTTCTAAACACAATATAAAATATTGCATTTATTACTAACACACAAATAACAGCATTTATTACAAGTGTCATAAAAGGTGATAATCCTTTAAAGCATGTTGTAATTATTAATACTATGATAAGTGCTATTAATGTAACTATAAAATATTTAGCATACTCTTTATAATATTCTAATATATTTTTATTAAATACCTTTTTAAATACATAGTATGGTAAACTAAAGAATACCACTACAAATGAACTTATTAATGTTCCTAAAAATACACCAGCAAGTCCAAAGAATTTAGCAAATATTACAGAAGCGACTATATTTATTATAGATTCTACAACAGGTATGTATCTATCTTCCCAAAATATACCTGCTGCATCTTTATATACTCCAATAGATGCTTTCATTCCAGTTATATAGAAATTTAAGACTAATATAATAAGTACTGCTTTTGCAAGTATAAATTCACTTCCAACCCAAAGTGTTATAAATGGTTCAATTAATATAAATAAACATATTGCTGCAAAACCATATATCCAGAAATTAATCATCATAATAACTTTAAATATATTATATGATTTACTACTATCTTCTTTTACTAATAAATTTCCTACACTTGCAGTTATAGAAGTAAATATTTGTGAAAATAGTATTGATAATGAATTTATTATCATATAATAATTTGAATAATAACCTACTGTTACTGTTCCAAGCATTTTTGAGATTATTATATTATCTGTACTAAGTACAACTATACCACCTAATTTATGAAAAATTAATCCTTTTACTTTTTGTTTTATATCTGCAAAAACAGTTTTATCTAATGGTTTTATATCTTTATCTTTTAAGTAATCATATTTTTTATTTGCTATAACTGTAATAATAATATTTTCGACTAATCTCATTATTACTCTAACAAATAGATATAAGAAATAATTTTTACTAGTTAATAATATTCCAATTTGTATTAAATTTAATATTAATATATACCCTATATGTACTATATTTATTATATAATTTTGTTGATCTGCTTGTATTATTGATCTTTTGTATGATAGTAAATACGAGCAAATAACATCAAATAAAAATAGTAAAAATACTATATATATATTTATATTAAGTGTTGTATTAACAAAGAAAGGTAATACAGGCATTATAGCAATTCCAAGCACAAAAATTACAATAGCTATTATGTTATATGCCTTTTTATAAAAATTTAGTAAAGATTTTATTTCTTCTTTGTTATTAGTAGAAAGTGGTTTATATAAACTATATATAATAGCTGGTCCTATACCAAGTTCTACTATTGCAAGTGCAGATATAATATTTGAAAATAGTCCATTAAGCCCTAAATACTCAGGGCCCAATGTTTTTATAAATATCGCTTGTGCAACAAATCCTATTAATAAAGTAAGTATATTAGAAAAAGTTGAGACAAGTGCATTTTTTATTGAGTTTGCTTTTCTATTATTTTTTGCCATTCTTTAATACATCCTTTATCTTTTTTAAAGTAATAGCTGTGTTTAACATAAATTCAGATATTTCTAAATCTTTTGCTATTTCCTTTTTTGTATATTTATCATTTACTGTTTTATAATATACATAATAATATCCTAATTTTTTTACTAAAGATGGTTTAAGATATTTTATTTCGCATTTAATAGAAAGTAAATATCCTTTTGGATTTTTCTTAAATAGGTTATTACCTTGTGCTGTTAATCCATCTTCTATATATTCTGAAACAGTAATTGCATGATTAAACCATCTTATTTTGTATCCTTGTGATGCAATTTGATTCCATATTACATTTTCAGAAACAAAGTTTTCTCCTTCTATTTCAGGAAATTTATTGTTTTTTAAAATTTCTGTATAGTATACTTCAGATTTATCTTCTAACATTTTTAATTTTACTCTTTCTATGTTAGTTGCATCTATATAATCCTCTTTTAAACTTTCACCTAAAAGTTCTCCATTTTGGTTTTTTCTAAATCCTGAAACTCCTGCAAACTTTTCTGTTGAATTTTTCAAACTATTTTCATAATAATGTATTTTTTCAATAGCATCATCTGTAATATAATCGTCTGAATCTACTATAAAGAACATTTTCCCTTTTGCTAAATCAAGTCCTTTATTTATAGCTCTATGTTTTCCTCCATTTTCAACTTTTACATATGTAATTTTAAAAAAGTTATCTTCTTTTAACCATTTTGAAAATAATTCTTCTGTGTTATCTTTAGAACCATCATCTATAACAACCCATTCAAAATTTTTATATGTTTGTCTCTTTAATGAATTATATAAATTTTCTATAATATATCCACGATTGTATGCTGGAGTAAATACTGTACAAAATAATTCTTCCATATTATCACCTAATTTTCTAATACATTTTCAATTTGTTTAACAACTTCTTTTATATCAAAAAAGTTTATTCTTTTTTCAACTTTTGTTTTAATTTCTTCTAGTTTATTTTTATTATTAATTAAATCTTTTAACGAATCATGTATAGCTTTTTCATCATTATTTATAAGCATACCATATTCTGAGTTTTCACCTAATATTTCATTTGGTCCTGATGTATTTGTACACATAACCGGTAATTTAAGTATCATCGCTTCAGCTAAAGCTAAGCTAAATCCTTCTACTTTTGATACACTTATGAAAAGATTTGCTTGTTTTAAAATAGGATATGGATTTTTTCTAAATCCTAGAAGTTCAACATATTTTTCTAATTTATTTTTTTCTATATATTGTTCTAATTCTTTTCTTTTTATTCCCTCTCCTATTATATAAAATTTGAAATTATCTTTTTCTGCTTTTAATTTTTTAACCACTTTTAATAATCTTAAATAACCTTTTTCTTCTGCTAATCTTCCAAGTAAAACTATATTAAATACTTTTTTATCTAAATTTATATCTGTTTTTTCTTTAGATAATTTTTCAATTTTTTTGACATTTATAGGGTTATATATACAAACCACATTTTCTTTTATTTTTGTTACTTCTTCAAAAGATTTTTTTGCACTTTGAGATACACATATTATTTTATCAAAGTTTTTATATGCATTAATAAATCTTTTTTCTGTTTTATATAAACTTCTAGAGTTATTATTTTTATTAAAATCTGTATGTACCCATGCTATTTTTCTTGAATCTTGATAGCTTCCTGAAAGAATTCTTGTAGAAATAGTCTCTAGAAACGCTATTTCCACATCATATTTTTCTCCTAAAAATAAATAGTATAATATTTTAGGTGAAATTAATTTTTCAAGTCTAACAAATATTCTTCTAACCCACTTATTTGGTTTTTTAAATATAGTCTCATATTTAACATTCTTATTTAAATCTTCTCTATATTCACCAGCATTAAAAATAGTTTTTACTGTAACATCAAATTTTTTATAATCTAGATTGTCCACTACATCTACTAAAACTCTTTCAGCTCCACCTATTTCTAAACTATCTATTAAGAATAAGATTTTTTTTTTTTATTTTCTTCATTATCTAGTTCTAATAATTTGTTTACGTTTCCTATTGTAATCCAAAATACTGCAACCATATATAATGAGAAGAAATATAATAAATTTGAGTCAAATAAGTTAATAACTAATATTGCACATACTATTAATGAAAGTACTAATATATTATTATATAATTTTGACTTGTTATCTACTTTACTTACAAATAAATATTTTATTATTGCAAATACATTAACTAAGATATATGTTGCAAATAATATAAATGTTATAATTCCGTGTGATACTAGTATTTGTAAATAAATATTATGCATATTTGATGACATTTTTGGTGTTTCTTTTACCATTTCTTCTGGTAAATATTTTAATGTTCTTTCGTTAACATTTTCAGGTCCAACTCCTATAATTGGAGATTCTGAAAGAACCATAAATCCTGATTTCCATATAGAAAATCTTCCATTAGACACATCTGATGTTGTTTGTTCTCTATTTACTTTATTAAGAGTTTCGTTCATCTTATCTTTAGAAAACTCAATTTTTATATTCATTAAGCTCGTAATATTTGGTGCTACGGCAAGTGTTATTTTTAACACTTTTAAAGATAGCATAAGAATAACCATACAAACTATAACTTTCCCAACTACTTTTAATTTATTTTTTAATAATCCTTGTAACATTTTATCTTTTTTATCTTTTTCTCTTTCTATTACTTTAATTAAAAAGAATACAAATGAAGATACAATTAATGCAACCATTGTAGATCTTGAATTTGAAAGTACAATACACATAGTTTGTAATAATATATTTACATAGTTATATATTTTTACTTTCTTTTTATCTTTATTTGTATATACAAGATACATACTTGCAAATACTGATATAAGACCTATTTGTCCTAATGTATTAGGGTTACCATATATTCCCCAAAGTCTACCTTCAAAATTTCCTATTAAAAGTTCATGATATCCATTAAATACTGAACCTTTTATATCTAATCCATAAATTATTATAGATGCTATTGCACATATAATCGTTAAAAATACTATTATATTAAACTGTATATTAATAGATTTTAATATTTTTTCTTTAGATTTATTTTTTTCTACTAACGTTAAAATAAATACTTCTACTCCCATATATAAAAGTGAAATTATATTAGGAATTAATCTTTGATTATGGTTTAAAAGTGTACTAATACATACACATGCCATCATTCCAAAAAGAATTAGATTTTTTTTATTTTTTAAAATTTCTCTATTTTTAAATAAATCTTTTAAGAAAATGATTCCACCCCATAATAT
>X411_Leopard__coassemble_122_pt1 | contig 16623 bp, 13 predicted proteins | sample X411_Leopard__metabat2_low_PE_002 | metagenome-assembled genome bin X411_Leopard
TTTTTTGTTAGTATATAATTATGCTAAAGGGGGAGAAAATATGAATAAAAAAATAATAATTATTTTAGTAGTATTTGTTGTAGTTTTAGTAGGAGTTTTTTTTATTTTTAGAAAAGATAACAAAGTAAATAGTGGAAATAAAAATGAATTTATTTATTTTGGAGACTTTGGAGTAAAAATAGAAAATATTAAGAAAGAAAATAATGTTCTTAATTTTGATGTTACATATAAAGTGCCAGAAAAAAGTCTAGAAAATAAAAAAATAAATATAGATACAGCTATGATAGATTCAACTATATTATTTGTTACAGAAGAAAAAATCTTTGAAGCAGCACATTCTATGGGGTTTACTGTAAAAAAAGATAGTTATTTAAATGTAGTTGCAAAAGATAATTTTGGGAAAAACTATAGAAAAAAAGTAATGGAAGTAAATTCTACTAAAGTATCTTCTAAAAAAATAGATAAAGATACATATACTGCTAGTTATTCTTGTAAATTAAATGAAGATGTAGATATTGCAAACGCTAAAATAATGGTAAGTGGTTTTGAAATATTAGATAGAGAATATGGAAAATACCAAAGCAAAGAATATATTTTAGATGAATATATTAATTTAGAATTTATGTTTAAATAGCAATACTAATTCAACAGTTTTGGTAAAAAAAATAAAAATAAGTGAAACAAATATAGTTTGAATATGAATTATATTTGTTTCTTTTTTACTCTAAAATTAATTAAGTTCCTAAAGCTGAAATAAAATTTTTTGTTGCATTTTTATGTAATGTGTGATATAATTTTAGAAAATTTTAAAAATATATTTAATTTAATTAAATTAAATGGAGGTATTATTATGATAATAGATATGCACGTTCATACAACTAATTCAGATGGAATGTTTAATGTACAAGAAGTTTTAGAAAAGGCTAACAATAACAATTTAAATGTTCTTTCTATAACAGATCACGATTCTATTGTAGATTTATCTAAAGAAGTAGAAAAATTTGATTTTGATTTTATACAAGGTATAGAATTTACAACAGATTACAAAAGAGTTCATATATTAGGATATAGAATAAAAGATATAGCACGATTAAATAAAGTAGCATTAAAATATAGAAATAAAGCAGAAGCTAAAGTTTTAGAGGTGATTAATTTATTATTACATCAAGGATACAATTTTGAAGTAGGAGATGTATATAGATTTTCTAAAAATAATAGAATTACTATAAATAGTATATGTAGAGTACTAATATCTAAAAATATATTTAATTCATATGAAGAAGTAAAAGAAAAAACAGGAATTGGTAAAGTTATAATTCCTAGAATTAGCATAGAAGAAGCAATTAAAGAAATAAAAAATTGCGGTGGAAAAGCTATCTTAGCACATCCGTATTGTTCAAAATTTAAAGAAGAAAATATAGAAAAAGAAATAAAAAAAATAATGGAATATGGATTAGATGGAATAGAAGCATATTATATGAGAAGTAAACCATATCAAATTGAAAATATGATAAGGTTTGCTAAAAAAAATAATCTTCTGAAAACTGTTGGTACAGATTTTCATGGTTATGGAGATAAAAATAGTTTAGGAGTAGAAATAGACTATAACCTTGAACTATAAAAACATGTATAAAGCAGTAGATATTTGATGAATTAAAAATTTAAATTTAACTTTGTAAAAGTAAATGAAATTGTAGAGAAAATGCTAGAAATTAGCATTTTCTTTTTTTGCTGTTTGGAGTATAAAATTAATTAAAGTAAAATTTACTTTTGTTATTTTCAATAAATTTTCTTTACTTATTCAATAAAATAATATATTATATATTTAAGGATATGAGGTGGAAAATATGCAAAACAATCTAAGTAGTGTACTTACATACAGTAAGAATGAAAAAGATGCTATAAAAAAATACAGATTAGAAAATCATGATTTAGTAAATGCACTTTTAGAACGTTCTATAGAAAGAGAAATATATTTAGAAGAAAATAATTTATTTTTTGATATAAATTTAGAAGATTTAGAAAAGTTAATAAGACAGATATTAAGTATGTATAGTATTATGTACAAAAATATGAAAAAAAATTATATAAAACCAAATGAAAAGTTTTATAGAGCAGATAAAAATGATGTGTTTTTAGAAATAAAAAATACAAATAGAATAAATAGATTTTTAGGTGCAATATTAAATGAAGAAGTAATAGGAGAATATTTTAAAGAAAATGATTTTGATAAAAAAGTTGTATTATATATAACTAAAGAAGAAGATGTTCCATATATACATATGCGAGATGTTTTAGATGAGATTAAATATTCAAATGAAATATTACTATCACCTTTTACTGAAATAAAAAATATATCTGAATTTGGAAGATTTAAAGATATTACATATTATAATTTAAAATTAGAAAAACAAAAAATAATAATGGTAACAGAACTTGAAACTCATGCATTACAAAAACATATCTTTGGTAGTGTAGAGGAAGTTGTAAAAAACTTTAGAAAATATTTGAATTTAGAAAAAGAGTTAAAAAAACAAATAATGCAAAGGGATACCCTTACATTTAGACTTTCAGATAGAAATATAGAAAAAGAAGATAGAGAAAAAATAGAAAAAGAATATGAAAAAATATCTGCTACATTATCACAAGATTTAGATTTATTAAATGCATATAAAGATAATTATATAGAATGGAAAGATAATACTATTTATTATATAAAATATATGTGTGAAAAAATAAAAGAAAGTATTGATTTAGAGTACCAAAAAGAATTACAAAAAGCTAAAGATACAGTTAAAGAAGAAGAAATAAAAGGCTATAAAGAAATGCTTATTTTATCTAAACAAAATGTGTTAGATAAAATAATAAATAATAAAAAAGGTATTATGAGAATATTTGAAAACTTAAATAGAATAGAAGTAAAACAAGAAAAATTTAAAGATTTAAGTATTAAAATAAGAATAAATTATATACCTTATTGTAATGTAGAAAAGGATATTAAAGAGGTTAATATATTATTAGATAAAATAGATAAATTAAAATATGAAATTCAAAATCTAGAGATAAATGTTTTAGATGGTTTAGAATTTGATAAACAAAATCAAAAAATTATTAATATTTTACAAATAAATATGGACATAGAAAAATGGATTAAAGAAGTATTAGATAAAGAAATGCAAAATATTAATAAAGGTGAATTACTTTGCTTTAAACGTGGTATATCACATAGAATAGAAGAAGATAAAGCCTTAGCTAATATAAAAATAATCAAAGATGAAAATGAAAAAATAATTAATAAATCTAATTTAAGAAAAATATTAGATAAGATTACAGGACAAGCAAAACGAGATGAATTAATTTTAAAACAAAATGAAATAAAAGAAAATGCAATAAGAGAAAAATTAAAAAATATTAAATTTGAAAATAAAGAAGAATACAGTACACATGAGATGGTTGCAGATTTAGACATATATATAGAAGATAATAAAGATAAAGAAGTAATAGCAAAAGATATACATAGATTAAAAACATTAAGAAATAATATAGGAGAAATATTTAAATTACAAGAAGAAAATATAGAAAGAATAATACAAAATAGATTGAAAAATAATTTACCGATAGAAATAGATAAAAAGAAATTATCTAAAGAGGAAAAAATAAAACAAGATACAGAAATATTCCTTTCAAAAAACGGATATATAACTAAATATGAAGATTCTATAGATGATATTTTGTATCAAAGTCAAGCTATGCTTGCAAACGAAACTAAAAGATTGTTAACATATATAGATGAAAAAAATAAAAATGTATAATAGTTGCATTTTTATGTAAAATGTGATATAATATAAGTATAATAATTAATAAATAGCACTTAAAATAAAGTGCGAGGAGGAATATGTTATCAATATCAACTTTTCTAATAATAAGTGGTTTAGCAGTTTCTGCAGCAACATTACTATCTTCTAATCAATCAAACGAATCTTTAAATAAAGAAAACAATACTCAAAATATTAATAGAAGAAAAAGTATATCTGAATTCTCTTATGACAAAATCAAAACTGTATTAGAATATGAATTATATGGCAAATCAACTAGTGAACTTAATGAAATCCTTAAATATAATAATTTCTACACAGACAGTGATTTAAGTCATTACGAAGTTGCATATAAAATAGCTAATACAGCACAATACGGAAATAGAATTTACCCAACATATTTAGAAAAGAAAATAGAAGACAGACTTAATGAAAAATACAACTAGAGTAAAAATATTTGAAATGATTTTAATAATCATTTCAATTTTTTTGTTTTTATTTTCTTGTGTTAATAGGTATTGTATAGTATAATAAATACAAAAATAGGAGGAATAAAAATGAATGAAGTAATAAAGAAACCAATAGTAACAATTGAAATGGAAAACGGTGGTATAATTAAAATAGAATTATATCCAAAACAAGCACCAGAAACAGTTAAAAATTTTATAAGCTTAATTAATGACAAGTTTTACGATGGTCTTTTCTTCCATAGAACAATTCCAGGATTTATGGCACAAGGTGGAGATCCAGAAGGTACTGGAATGGGAGGACCAGGATATAGTATATTAGGTGAATTTAAAAGTAATGGTGTAGATAATAAATTATCTCACGTAAGAGGAATGATTTCGATGGCAAGAAGCCAAGCTAAAAATAGTGCTGGTTCACAATTTTTTATATGTGTAGATGATTGTCAGTTTCTAGATGGAGATTATGCAGCATTTGGTACAGTAATAGAAGGAATGAATGTTGTAGATGAAATTGTTAAAACAAGAGTAATAACTAGAAGTCCATATGGTGGTGGAAAAGATAGACCAGTAGAACCACCTGTTATGAAAAAAGTAACAGTAGAAACATTTGGCATTGAATACGAAAAACCAAATAAAATGTAAAGAGGCGATTTAGTTGAAAAATAAAAAAGGTATTTCATTAATAATTTTAGGAATAATTATATTAGTAGTTATTATTGTATCTACTGTTGTTATAGTTTTAGTAGGACAAAAAAATACTTCTAATAAAACAGAAGAAGAAATTTTTCAAATATATGAAAAAGAATTAAATAAAAGTATAAAAAAAGTATTAAAACAAAATAAAAATGCAGATGTGAAAACATTAAACATCATTGGAGTAGAAGATTTTGATACTATGAAAATGTATATACCAAGCATTACAAACGAACATGATAAAATTTTAGATGTAGTAGAAGGTAAATTAGTAAAAGCAGAAACAAAAAAAGAGGAAGAAAAAGAAGAAGTAGAAGAAGTAGAAGAACAAAAAGAAGTTCCAGAAGTTACTGTTGCACCTGTTGAATACACTACAGAAAAGGTTAAGTATGTAGACTCAGAAAGTAAAGAAGAATTTAATTATGTATTTATTCCAAAAGGATTTAAAGTAATAGAAGGGCAAGATAAAATAGATAAAGGTTTAGTAATAGAAGGAAAAGACGGAAGTCAATTTGTTTGGGTCCCAGTTTCTACAGCAAGACTTAATAGTAGTTTTGATGCAAAAGATTCAAAAAAGATTACAGGAAAATCTACTATTTGGAATAAAGATGGTAAAATAGAAGGTGAAGGTGTATCAGAAAACGAAATAGAACCTAAAGCAGATAAATACAAAGATACAGAAGCAAATCTTAATAAAATAAATAAAGCTATAAATAAAGAAGGAGAATATACACCAAGTAATTTTCAAAATAAACTACAAGAAGAATATAATAAATTTTATAATTCAATAAAAGAAAATAAAGGTTTTTATATTGCAAGATTTGAAAGTGGAGATTTAGATAATGACGCTATTGTAAGTAAAAAAGATAATACAAATATACAAGGATATGATTTTTATCAGTTATATGGTAAACATATAAATTATGCTAAAACAGAAGCTATAAAGGAATCAAGAATAAAATCAAGTATGCTATTTTCTGTACAAGCAGATTTAGTATATAAATGGTTTGCTACTTCGCAAGATGAATTTACTAAAAATTATATAGTAAATGCAAGATATAAAGACAATAAAGAATACTCAAATTATACTGGTGAGATAAAACCTACAGGTACTTTTAAACCTGTTAATAATATATATGATCTTGCAGGAAACTGTTTAGAAACAACAACACTTTATTCAAATGGATCTAGAATATCTAGAGGATGGTATTTTGTAGATAATAATACAGATGATTATGCAGCTTCTAAAACAAAAGCAGATCCAGTAGCAATAAAAAATAGAAGTTCTAGAATTTGTTTATACTTTTAAAAAATATATAAATAAACTTAAGGTGATATACTTTAAGTTTATTTTTTGTTATAATTTAAGATATATAGTTGAGAATTATTGCATTTTGTAGTATAATATATTAAGTGTTATTGGAGGAAATTATGTTTAGTGAATTTATTAAAGAAGAAGAAACAAAAGAATATTTTAAAAAATTAATGGAAACATTAGATATAGAATATGCTACCAAAAGCATATTACCTCCAAGAGAAGATATATTCAATGCTTTTAAATATACAAAATTAGATGATGTAAAAGTTGTTATAATTGGACAAGATCCATACCCTACAAAAGGTGTTGCAAATGGACTAGCTTTTTCAGTTAGAAAAGGAGTAAAAGTACCAGCATCTTTAAAAAATATATATAAAGAATTAGAAAGAGATGTTGGATTTAAAATAGTAAATCATGGAGTATTAGAGTATTGGGCAAAACAAGGAGTACTTTTAATTAACCAAGTACTTACTGTAGAAGAAGGAAAACCAGATAGTCACAAAAATATAGGGTGGAAGACATTTACTGTAAATTTAATTAAGTATATAAATAAAAACAAAAGTAATATATGTTATATGCTATGGGGAAGTAAAGCTTCTGCATTTGAAAAGTATATAGATATTAACAAAAATCTTGTTTTAAAGTCAGTACATCCAAGTCCATTATCTTACTATAGAGGATTTATAGGATGTTCTCATTTTTCAAAAGCAAATGAATATTTAGAACAAAACGGAAAAGAGAGAGTTAAGTGGCAGTTACCTCTCGAAATTTAGAAAGGAAGAAAGATATGAAAACAAGTGATTTTTACTACGACTTACCAGAAGAATTAATAGCACAAGTACCTCTTAAAGATAGAGTTAAATCTAAAATGATGTTACTTTCTAAAGAAACAGGTAAGTTAAAACATGAAATTTTTGAAAACATTATAGACTATCTAGAAGAAGGTGACTGCTTAGTATTAAACGATACAAGAGTTATACCAGCTAGAATATATGGTCATAGAGAAGGAAAAGAAGAAGTTATAGAAGTTCTTTTATTACATAGAACAGAAGGTGAAAAATGGGAGTGCCTAGTAAAACCAGGTAAGAAAATGAAAATAGGAACAGAAGTAATATTTGGTGAAGATGATTATATTTTAAAGGCGAAAGTTGTAGATATTTTAGAAGATGGAAATAGAATTATTGAATTTACATATCAAGGAATATTCAATGAAATACTTGAAAAAATAGGCACAATGCCATTACCACCATATATTCATGAAAAATTGAAAGATCAAGAAAGATATCAAACTGTATATAATAAAAATGAAGGAAGTGCTGCAGCACCTACTGCAGGGTTACATTTTACAAAAGAAATTTTAAATAAGATACAAGAAAAAGGTGTAAAAATTGTATATGTTACATTACATGTTGGCCTTGGAACTTTTAGACCTGTAAAAGTAGAAGATGTTACAAAACATGATATGCACACAGAAGAGTATCACATTACTAAAGAAGCTTGTGATGTTATAAATAGTGTAAAACAGTCTGGTAAAAGAGTAATAGCAGTTGGAACTACTTCTTGTAGAGTTTTAGAAAGTGCTACAGATGATAATGGAAAAATAACACCTCATGATGGAGATACAAATATTTTTATATATCCAGGATATAAATTTAAATGTATAGATGCATTAATAACTAATTTCCATTTACCAGAATCTACACTTATTATGTTAGTATCTGCACTTGCTGGAAAAGAGAATATTTTAAATGCATATAAAACAGCTGTTGATGAAAAATATAGATTTTTTAGCTTTGGCGATTGTATGTTTATAGGAGGAATAAAATAATGGAAAAATTAGAACAAAAAAAACCAGAAACTAAAGTTGGATTTTTTGAAGTTACACATGTATGTAAGCAAACTGGTGCAAGATGTGGTAGACTTCATTTAAAACATGGAATTGTAGAAACTCCAATATTTATGCCAGTTGGTACACAAGCTACAGTAAAAAGTTTAACAGAAAAAGAATTAAAAGAAGAAGTAAAAGCACCAATAATACTTTCAAATACATATCATTTATACCTTAGACCAGGACATGAAATAGTAAAAGAATTTGGTGGACTACATGGATTTATGAATTGGGATAGAAATATATTAACAGATAGTGGTGGTTTCCAAGTATTTAGTTTAAAAGGTCTTCGTAAAATAACAGAAGAAGGTGTACATTTTCAATCACATATAGATGGTTCTAAACATTTCCTTACACCAGAAAAAGTAATGGAAATAGAAAATGCACTTGGTGCAGATATTATGATGGCATTTGATGAATGTGCTCCATATCCTGCAACATATGATTATGTAAAAAATTCAATGGAAAGAACAACAAGATGGGCAAAAAGATGTATAGATGCTCATGCACGTAAAGAAGACCAAGCATTATTTGGTATAGTACAAGGTGGAATGTTTAAAGATTTAAGAGAAAAATCTGCTAAAGACTTAGTAGCTTTAGATTTCCCTGGATATGCAGTAGGTGGATTATCTGTAGGTGAACCTAAAAAATTAATGTTAGAAGTTTTAGAACAAACAACACCACTTTTACCTGAAAATAAAGCTAGATATTTAATGGGAGTAGGAACACCAGATTATTTAATAGAAGCTGCAATGCGTGGAATAGATATGTGTGACTGTGTTCTTCCTACTAGACTTGCAAGAAACGGAACAGCAATGACTACATATGGAAAAGTAACATTAAGAAATGCAAAATATGAACATGATCATACAGCATTAGATCCAGAATGTGATTGTTATTGTTGTAAAAATTATACTAAAGGTTATTTAAGACATTTAGTAAAAGCAAATGAAATATTAGGTGCAAGACTTATATCTATACATAACCTAAGATTTTTAACAAGACTTATGGAAAATGTAAGACAAGCTATCAAAGAAGATAGATTATTAGATTTTAGAAATGAATTCTACGAAAAATATGGTTATGATATGGAAGAAACAAGAGAAATAGATGAATCTTGTGCAAAAATAAGAGAAGAAATGAAACAAGAAAAAAATAAATAAGAGAATATGTATATTCTCTTTTTTTTATTAAATGTCCCCAAAATGTAAATTTAATTGTCGAATTTGCACAAAAAACGCAAAAAAGCAACGTAAATATTTACTTTTAAAGTTTTAAATGTTATAATATGTACATAAAGGAGGGATAACATGTTATTAAAATTTAGTATAGAAAACTATTTATCAATAAAAGAAAAAATAGTTTTAGATATGGAAGCTACTTCAGATAAAGAAAATTTAGAAAACTTAATAGAAAAAAATAATTCTAAGTATTTAAAAAGTGTAGTGTTATATGGAGCAAATGCTTCTGGAAAAAGTAATGTACTAAGTGCTTTTAATATAATTGTACAATTTTTAGTGAATTCAAATAATATGCAACCTGGAATGAAAATACCAATGATTCCATTTAAATTTGATAGTGAATATGTAGATAAACCAAGTTCATTTGAATTTGAAATTTTAGTAAATGATATTAAATATAGATATGGATTTAAAGCAGATATAAATAGAGTATATGAAGAATATTTATATTATTCACCAAATGGAAGAGAAAGTAAAATTTTTGAAAGAAGAAACGTAAATGAATATTATTTTACTAGTGAAGAAAAAGAATTAAAAGATATAGAAAATAAAAATTTAGAAAACAAATTATTTCTTGCAACAGCAACTACATGGAATTATGATAAAACTAAACCAGTGTATGATTTCTTTACAAATAATACAACACTATTATTTGATTATAGAATGCTAGAACCAGTGGCTTTTGATTTATATTCAAATGATTTAAATAATAGCTTAAAAGAATTTTCATTAAAAATATTAAATGAAGCGGATATGAATATATCTAAGTACGAAGTGAAAAGTTTAAAAATGACAGATGAACAATTATTAGGTTTACCTCCAAAACTAAGAGAAAGAATTCCTAAAGATACAAAAGGTTATAATATTACAACTAGTCATAAAATAACGGACGACAACGGTGTAGAAAAAGAAGTATCTTTAGATTTTTCAGAGGAGTCATTAGGAACACAAAATTTATTTATATTAAATCCATTTTTAATGGATGTTTTACAAAATGGAAAAGTATTAATAATAGATGAATTAGACAAAAGCTTACATCCATTTATAGTTAAATATATTGTAGAACTTTTCAATAGTGAAGAGTATAATAAAAATAATGCTCAGTTAATCTTTACAACACATGATATAAATTTATTAAATTTAAATATACTTAGAAGAGATCAAATTTGGTTTACTGAAAAAGATTATAAAAAAGGAAGTACAGATTTATATTCTTTAAGTGATTTTTCTGTAAGAAAAACAGAAAATGTACAAAAAGGATATTTAAACGGAAGATATGGTGCAATTCCATACATAAGTACAGATTTAGGAATGTGGATATAATTAGTGAGTAGAAAAAGTAGAACATTAGATAAAAAAATAAAGTAATATTATGTGCATGTGAAGGAACAAATAAAACAGAAATGAATTATTTTAAAAGATACAATAACAGAGGAAATAAATATACAATAAAATTTACAAAAGGAAATGCAACAGATCCTGTTAATATGGTAAAATACCTAGTAAAAAAAATGAAACAAGAAGATATTAGTACTAAAAATGGAGATAAGATATATTGTATTTTTGATGCAGATACGAATGAATCTAAACAAAAACAAATAGAAGAAGCTAAAAAAATAGCAGATAAACATGGAATAGAATTAGTGATATCAATACCTTCTTTTGAAATATGGTTTTTATTACATTTTAACTATTATACAAGATATTTGGATAATACTTCATTATTACATGAATTAAAAAGATATATACCGACATATAAGAAAAGTGAAGATGTTTATGATATATTGTTAGAAAGAAAACAAAATGCAATTACAAATGCTAAAAAATTAGAAAAATACCAAAAAGATAGAGGATTTAATAAAATAGATGTTAAATGTAATCCATATACTAGTGTATATAAAATAATAGAGGATTTAGATAAAATTAATGAAGAAAATAAATAATTTAGTTAAAGAAATGAATATATATTCATTTCTTTTTCTTATATAAATTAAGAATATGAATATTGATATAATTTTTATTTTATTATACAATATAATTGAGGTTGAAAAATGAAAAAGAGAAAAACAATGAAAGAAAAAGTTGAGGAAAGAATTAATAAATGTAAATCATTTGTTGATTTAATAGCATACATGGTTATTATAGTTATATGTTCTCTAGGAATTATAACATTAATGTCTGCTATAACACAAATAGTCATAGAATGTAGAACGTGTTTAGATGAAAAATTTAATATGGTAACATATACAGTAGGACTTGATTTAAAAAATAAACAAAAAGATGATGTTATAGACTATCATATGAAAAATTTTGAAATAGGTAAATATGGATTTAATGCAATACTTAGAGTAGAAAATGATGAGGTAAAACAAGTAACATTATCTAATGAAAAATTAGAAAAAAATCATACAGTTGAATTAATGCAAAAATTAAATTCAAGAGAAGTATTAGAAAGAATAAGAAATAGTAAGTTACCATTTTTATTTACTAAATCAGGATTTAAAGATACGGCACCATATATGTGGCTTGGAAACAATTTATATAAATATAGAGTTTCTAGAACTAGTATTGAAGGTATATACATATTATCTGCTAGTGGGCAAGATGAATATTTATTTAAAATTATAAGAATACTTGTAAGTGCTATGATAGTAACAGTAATTGCTGTTCCTGTGTTTATTTATTTTACACGTAGATGGCTTAGTATAATAAAAGAACAATTATTAGATTTAGAAAAACAAATACGAAATTTAGAAACAGATGATATTACTACAAAACCACTTACAAAAGTAGTTCATTCAAAAAATGAAATAGGAAAAATTGCAGAAGCTATTACATCTCTTACAAAAAACTTAGATGAAAAAGCTAACATTGATCAATTAACTGGAATAAAAAATAAAAGGTATTTAAATAATTATTTATTAAAATTAGAAAAAGATAAAAAGTTAGATTCAATAGGTGTTATATTATTAGATATAGACCATTTTAAATATTATAATGATACATATGGACATTTAGAAGGCGATATTGTTCTTAGAAAAGTAGCAAAAGCTCTTGAAAAAATAGCAGGTAAGAAAAATACAGTTGCAAGATTTGGTGGAGAAGAATTTGTTGTAGTTTCTAGAAATACAACAATTAAAGAACTTGAAAAATTATGTGATGATTTAGTAGTTGGAATAAGAAATTTAAATATAGAACATAAATCATCACCTGTAGAACCTTTTCTTACAATAAGTGTCGGTGGTGCAATAAATACTTCATCTAAGTTTAGTTCTATAGCAGTAATAGAAAAAGCAGATAAAGCTGTATATAAAGCTAAAGAAACAGGTAGAAATAAATATGTTATAAATAAAAGTTTTAAATAGAAGGTGAAAAATATGAAAAATAAAAAAGGTATTTCGTTAATAGTTTTAATTATAACAATTATAGTTATGATTATTCTAGCTGGAGTTGTAATTGTAAATATGTCTAAAGATAATCCAGTTAAGAACGCATCTAAATCTGTATTTTTACAAGAAATTTCAGATTTAAAAGAAGAACTAAAAATGATTATTTCCAAAAAAATTATTAATAAAGAATTAAAAAGTCTAGAAGATGTAAATGCAACAGGATATACAGAAATAATAAAATATATACCAGATTTTCCTAAAAAATTTGCAGATAAATTTGTAATTAGAAAAGGAGAACTTTTTGTAGTAAAACAAAATTTAATAGAAGAAGAACGTAAATGGTTAGAAGAAAATAAAATAATAGAAGAATATACAGAATCAGATATATATATTCCAAAAGGATTTAAATATCTAGAAGGAAGTAAACAAACAGGATATGTAATAAAAGATATACAAACAGGAAGTGAATTTGTATGGATAGATGTAAGTGATATAACAAAAATAAAACAAAATAATTATACAAATGGTGGAGAATTAACAGAAGATATAATAGATAATTTAAATTCAAGTATAATTAAGTCAATAGAAAAATATAAAGGTTTTTATATAGCAAGATATGAAATGACATTAGAAAATGGAAAGGGTGTATCTAAACCTTCAAATAAAGCATTAATAACAGATGCAAATGCAAACTTGTTAAGAAAGCATGCAGAAAATATGTATAATACAAGTGATGTTATTTCAATAGTTCCAACAGGAAGTATGTATGATTATATTTTTAATTTAATAAAAGAAGAAGGAAAAGATATAACATATGCAGATTCTTGGGGAATGTACCCATCATCATTAAGTCAAGCTACAGATTCATACTATAGTACAATAGTTACAAGTAATGATATTAAATATAAAGCTAAAAATATTTTTGGTTTTGCAGGTGGATTATGGGAATTAACAGATGAAACTAAAAGAGGTAAAGTAATATATAGAGGCGGTGGAAGAAAAGTAGAAGAAGGGGCTTCTAAATATACATTAACAAGATCAGCGGTATACAGATATCCAGTAAATGAAACACAAATTGGTGATTTTTCTGTAAGACCAGCGTTAATTTTAAAATAGTGGAGGAAATATATGAAAAACGATACTAAAGAAGAAATAGATAAACTTGTTTCAAAAGCACATGAAGCAGAAAATCAATATATTAATTTAAATCAAGAGCAAATAGATAATATTGTAAAAAAAATGTCTATTGCAGGAATAGAAAATCATATGCATCTTGCTAAAATGGCAATTGAAGAAACTAATAGAGGTGTTTATGAAGATAAAATAACTAAAAATATGTTTGCAAGCGAATATATTTATCACAGTATAAAATATGATAAAACAGTTGGCGTTATAAACGAAAATGAGGAAGAAGGTTTTGAAGAAGTAGCAGAACCAGTTGGAATAATAGCAGGTGTAACTCCTGTTACTAATCCAACAGCAACAACAATGTATAAAGTATTAATAGCTGTAAAAACTAAAAATCCAATTATATTTGGATTCCATCCATCTGCACAAAAATGTAGTATGGAAGCTGCAAGAATTTTGAGAGATGCTGCTGTTAAAGAGGGAGCACCTGAAAATTGCATTCAGTGGATAGAAAATCCTTCTTTAGAAGCGACAAATGCTTTAATGAATCATAATGATGTGAAACTTATTTTAGCAACAGGAGGAAGTGGTATGGTAAAAGCTGCTTATTCCTGTGGTAAGCCGGCACTTGGTGTAGGACCTGGTAATGTTCCATGTTATATAGAAAAATCTGCACCACTTAAAAGAGCAGTAACAGATCTTATAATGTCTAAAACTTTTGATAATGGTATGATTTGTGCTTCAGAGCAATCTGTTGTAGTAGACAAAGAAATACAAAAAGAATTTGAAAGTTTAATGAAAGAAAATGGATGTGTATTTTTAGATAAAAAGCAACAAGAAAAATTAGAGAAATATGTCATTAAAAAAACAGATGGAGGAATTAGTATTAATTCAGAAATAGTTGGACAAAGTGCATATAATATAGCTAAAAATGCAGGTATAAGTGTAAAAGAAGACACTAAAATTCTTATTACAAAGCTAAATGGTGTTGGAGATGAATATCCACTTTCAAAAGAAAAGTTAAGTCCAATTCTTGCATATTATGTTTGTGATAACAGTAATGAGTCAATAGAATTATGTGAGAAATTATTAAAATATGGTGGTCTTGGTCATTCTGCTGTTATACATTCAGAAAATAAGGAAGTTATTTTTAACTTCGCAAATAGAATGAAAGCAGGAAGAATAATATTAAATTCACCATCTACACATGGTGCAATAGGAGATATATACAATACAAATTTACCATCTCTTACTCTTGGATGTGGAACATTTGGTGGAAATTCAACTACAGCAAATGTTTCAGCTGTTAATCTTTTAAATGTAAAAAGAGTTGCTAAAAGAAGAGTGAATATGCAATGGTTTAAGATACCAGATAAAATTTATTTTGAAGAAGGTTCTATTAAATATTTAGAAGTTATGAAAGATATATCTAAAGCTTTTATAGTTACAGATAAGGCAATGAAATCACTTGGATATGTAGATAAATTACTTTATTATTTAAGAAAAAGAAAAGATTATGTACATGTTGAAATATTTGATGAAGTAGAGCCAGATCCATCTTTTGATACAGTAAAAAAAGGTGTAGAAATGATGAATAATTTTAAACCAGATTGTATAATTGCACTTGGAGGTGGTAGTCCAATAGATGCTGCTAAAGGTATGTGGTTATTGTATGAACAACCTAACGTAGATTTAAATTCGTTAAAACATAAATTTATGGATATTAGAAAAAGAATATATAAAATAGATGACTTAGGTGAAAAAGCAAAATTCGTAGCTATACCTACTACATCTGGAACTGGATCAGAAGTAACATCTTTTGCTGTTATTACAGATAAGAAAGAAAATATGAAATATCCTTTAGCAGATTATGCTTTAGTTCCAAATATAGCAATAGTAGATCCAAGTTTAGTTATGACAATGCCAAAAAAAATAATTGCAGATACAGGTATGGATGTACTTACTCATGCAATAGAGGCATATGTTTCTAATATGGCATCAGATTATACAGATGCTTTAGCGATAAAAGCTATTGAACTTGTTTTTGAAAATTTAGAAAATTCATATAAAATAGGAGATAAAATTTCTAGAGAAAAAATGCATAATGCAAGTACTATTGCAGGTATGGCATTTAGCAATGCATTTTTAGGTATAAATCATAGCTTAGCACATAAAATAGGTGGTCAGTATCATGTAGCACATGGAAGAGCAAATGCTATATTACTTCCATATGTAATAAAATATAATAGTAAAATGCCAAATAAATTTGTATCATTTCCTAAATATGAAACATTTATAGCAGATAAAAAATATGCAGATATTGCTAGAAGACTTGGACTTCCTTGTAAAACTACAGAAGAAGGTGTAAATTCTTTAATAAATGCAATAAAAGATTTAATGAAGAAATTAGATATGACAACTTCGTTTAGGGAAGAAAATATACCTAAAGAAATATATATGAAAAATATAGATGACTTAGCAGAAAAAGCATTTGAAGATCAATGTACAACGGCAAATCCTAAAATGCCTCTTGTAACAGAACTTGCAGAAATTTTAAAAGAAGCTTATTAATAGCTTCTTTTTTGTTGCATTTTAAAAATATTTTGTGATAAACTAATATAAAAGAAAAGAGGAGAAAAATATATGAACAAAAGAAAAGGTATTTCATTAATTGTTTTAGTAAT
>X411_Leopard__coassemble_135_pt1 | contig 15292 bp, 15 predicted proteins | sample X411_Leopard__metabat2_low_PE_002 | metagenome-assembled genome bin X411_Leopard
TAAACCAGATTATGAAATAATAAAAGTATACAATGTATAATTGAGTCTGAAAAAGGTTCTTTTTATTGTAAAGAAAAGTGGGTAAAAAAAATTTAAAAAAACATTGACCATCCCGTCGTATTTAAACGAAATGGGCAAAAGTATGAACCTAAATTTTTCGCAAGTGTTGCAAGATGCGTTAAAACAGGAGATGGATTTAGATTAGTAACATTTATGGGAGGTAGCATACTTGCTATCTCTCTTTTATTTTAACGAAAGGCGGTAAGTCTGAGGATTAAGAAGCTTGGAAATAAAAGACAATATAAAAATAAGGAAAGAAAACAGAAAAAATACGGAAAAAAGGTATATATATTTATAGTAAGATATTAATAGGTAAAAGACTAGCTGTTTGTATATCCATAAAGAACATATTTAGAGAAAAGGAAGTCCTAAGGGGTTTCCTTTTTTATTTGTATTTATATATGAAAGGAGATAATGTTATGTGAATTATGTAGAACCTATAAGAGATAATAATAAACTAGAAGATATTTTAAAATATTTAAAAAAGAATAACTTTAGAAACTATATATTGTTTTGCTTAGGTTTATACACAGGACTTAGAATATCAGATATCTTAAGATTACAAGTAAAGCATGTAAAAGATAGAGATACTATTAGAATTAGAGAAAAAAAGACTAATAAAAATAAAGTAATAAAGATTAATAAGTTTTTAAGAAAAGAGTTAAATGACTATATAGAAGGCAAAGAAGAATATGAGTATTTAATTGCAAACTCTAAAGATGGAATAAATCCAATAACAAGACAGCATGCATACAATATAGTTAAAGATACTTGTGAGAAGTTTGGTATATATAATGTTGGTACACACTCTTTAAGAAAAACATTTGGATACAATTATTACAATAAAACAAAGAATATAGCTGTTTTACAAAATATTTTTAATCACAGCGAGCCTTCTGTAACGCTTAGATATATAGGAATAAATCAAGATACAATATCGGATGCATATGAATCTATTGTTTATTTTTAGTAAAAATTTGACATATTGAGGCTATGTAAAATTAGATAAAAAATATATTAGTTTTATATGCTTATAACAAAGTTATATCAATAGTTTCAGCTATATAAGTATATTAAAAATAAAATTTGACACAATCATAGATATGTCAAATATGGGGGGGATTTGCTATGGATTTAATGACTCCTAAATTATTGGATAAGATTAAGGTTTGGTTAGCAGAAGGTAAAGAGTATAGATGCTATCAGCTAAAACAGTGGCGAGGTGTAAGTGGTATAAAACAAATGGCAAAACAAAGAGACAAGTACTGAGTTGATTGTGCTAAGCTTGGAAAGCTATCTAGTATAGAAGAAGTACATCATATAATAGAACTAAAAAAAGATCCAAGTAAGTTTTTAAATTTAGATAATGTAGTATGCTTATGTAGGACTTGTCACAATAAAAGACATAAAAGGTTTGATGGAAATGTGAAAAAAAGTTTTACAACAAAGGAAAGATGGTAAAGTATAAGCCCCCGGGTCAAACCATTTCATTTCTTTTGGGGAGGACTGGCAACGTGAAAGGGGGTTGACAAAAAATATTTTAAAAAATTTATCATGCGCGAGAGGAGGTTTTATCATGGAAGAAGTTTTTGAACTGACCAAAAAACAGGTTATCAAGAAAAATAAAATCCACAAGGCCATAACTAAACAGATGAAAGCAAATGGAACTTATAAAGAGCCATACATAGATATATCTGAAAGGTATATTGCTATGTGGGAGGTATCTATGATGTTAGAAGATGACATACAAAAAAGAGGTGTTCAGATATTAACAGAAAAAGGTCCTAAAAAAAATGATTCAGTTTCTATGCTTACTAACATGAACAAGCAAATGCTAATTTGTCTTGAAAAACTGGGACTTTCAATATCGACTGTAAAAAATGAACTTGGTGGTGACATTTAGTGTATAATACGGGCTGTAAGTATTTTGATGAATGGTTTGAGCTTTGTGATACTAAGCCTACTAGCGTGTGGATTTTGCGTTTAAGAGATCTTATTTTAAAAAAAATAGAAAAGCAAAATATTTACGTTGACCTTAAAAAAGTTGAAAAATTAATAAAAACAATAGAAAAATACAGGCCATATAAACTAACACCAGTACAGAAGTTTTTGCACTGCATACCCTATACTTACACATCCCCAGGGGTAAAAGCATGGAATGAAATATTAATAGAAAGTGGCCGAGGGTTTGGCAAAAATGCCTTTGTAAGTGACTTTATAATAGGCGCAACTAGCAACATAAATGGCATAAGTGGGTATAATGTTGATATAGTAGCCACATCAGAAGATCAGGCAAAAACATCTTTTACAGATGTGTATAATACTATTGAGGATAATATAGAACTTAAACGGGCATATAAAAAAACCTTGGTAGAAATTGAGTTTGTAAAAACAAATTCAAAGATAAAATATTATACTTCAAATGCAAAGACAAAAGATGGACTTAGACCAGGTACAGTAGTATTTGATGAGATTCATGCTTATGAAGACTATGAAAATATAAAGGTTTTTAGATCAGCGCTTGGAAAGGTAGCAGAGCCGTTAACTATATATATTACAACTAACGGATATGTCAGAGGGGGAGTTTTAGATGATTTGGTAGCAGAAGCTAAGGAGTGTTTACTTGAATGCGATATTGATTCAAAGCTCTTTGCCTTTATTGCAGCGATAGATAAGTATGAAGAATGGGAAGATTCTAAAATGTGGGTAAAAGCAAACCCAATGATTGAATATCTTCCAGTACTAAAGCAAGAATATCTTGATGAATTTAGAAATGCTAAAAAAAGACCCCCTATGAAAATAGAGTTTCTAACCAAAAGACTTAACTTTACCATGCAAGATACAGATAGTGCAGTGGCTAGTTGGGAAGATATTTTAGCGACTAATCAAAAAATAGATTGGAAAGATTTTACAGGATACTCTTGTGTTGGAGGGGTAGACTATGCTAGTTCTAGAGATTTTATCGCTGTGGGGCTCTTGTTTAAAAAAAATATTGACGGAAAAACAAAGTATTATTTTAAACACCACACTTTTATAGTTGAGGAAAGTTTAAAGCTAGTGAATTTTAAAGTCGATTTAGACAGAGCCATTAGTGAGGGACTGGTAAGTATAGTTCCAGGCAAAACAATGGATCCTAAATATTTGACAAATTGGTTTTTAAATCAAGTAAAAGAATATAGGTATGTTATAGAAGAAATAGCAGCAGATGATTATAGGTATGAATTAATAAAAGACGATTTTAATGAAGCAGGACTACCACTTACAACTGTAAGAAGTGGTCCTATTTCACATGCAAAAATTGCACCTATTATTGAAAAACTATTTTCAGATCATGATTTGGTCTTTGGTGATGATCTAATGATGAGGTGGTATACAAATAATGTAAAAGTAGTTACTGATGGTAAAGGAAATAAGACCTATCAAAAGCAAGATCCTAAAAAGAGAAAGACAGATGGTTTTATGGCATTTGTTCATTGTATGTTAAAAAGAGACTTAATAAGAGCTGTTAGTTTTGTCAGTAAAAGAGGAAAGTTTAAAACATATACATATAATAATTAAATTTTTAGGGGAGGTGAGATATTGGGAATATTTAATAAAATGTTTGGATATTTGACAGGTTTAAATAAATCCACGCTTGAAGGATTACCAGAAGGGAGCTTTACTTTAGAGGGAATTACTCTGCCAATTACAACAGAACAGATATATTTAGAATATGCTATATCAATGTGTATAAATAAAATTGCAAATGCACTAAGCAGGTGTACCATTGAAACATATGAAAAGGGAAAATTAAAAAAAGGCGAAGTTTGGTATCAATTTAATGTTGAGCCTAACTTAAATCAAAATATAACAGACTTTTGGAATAAGTTGGTTTTAGAGATGGTAGCAAACCCCGAAGGGGCATTAGTTGTTCAATCTTTTGAGGGACATTGGATAATAGCAGATAGTTATTTGGTCATCAAAAAAGCCCTTAAAGAAAATATCTATAAAGATGTTAGAGTTGGAGATTTTGTATTTAACCGAGATTTTAAAGAAAGTGATGTACTTCATTTGAAGCTTTCTAACAAAAATGTAAAACAATTAGTATCAAGTCTATATACAGTATTTGGGAAAGTTCTAACAAGTACCATAAGAAATTATAATAGAAAAAATGCGAGGAAGGTACTTGTAAAAATTGATTCTATGTTTGAAACATTTAAAAATGTAGTAGATGAAGAAACAGGACAAAGCGAATATGATTTAAGATTAGATGATTTATTTAAAAACAGGTTAATTGGATATTTTTCAGAGTCAGATTCAGCAACCCCGATAGAAAAAGGTTTAGAGATAGAAGATAAAACATCAGAACTTAATGGCACAGGTTCAAAGTATAGAGAAACCGATGATATAAGGGGAGCTTTTGACGATATAATAAATATGGTAGCAGATATATTTAATATACCTAGAGGGCTTTTAAAGGGTGATACAGCCGATGTAGAAGTTATGACGGATAATTTTATTACCTTTTGTATAAATCCCATAGCGGGGCAAATAGAAGACGAGATAAACAGAAAGTTATACACAAAGGAGGCCTACCTTGAATCAACGAAGATGATAATTAAAACATCATCAATAAAAAGTTATGATTTAACGAAGCTAGCTAGTAGTGTAGAGGCCTTATATAGAATAAGGACACTTAACACTAATGAAGTTAGAAGGCTTTTAAAGTATGAAGAAATAGATGAGAGTTGGGCAGATGAATATATGGAAACGAAAAATTATCAATCTGTAAATTTTAAAGGAGGTGAAGGAGATGGAAAGTAAAAAGATAAAGCCAAGATGTGAGCTTGTAAAAAATGAAGATAGCAAAGAACTTATCCTTTATGGGCCAGTGCTTTCTAATAAATCATGGTGGGTTGCTGATGATGAGTATATTTGTCCACAAAATGTAATGTCTGCATTAAAAGAGGCAGACGGAGAAGACATAGTAGTTAGGCTAAATACAAATGGTGGAGATGTATTTGCAGGTATTAGCATTTATAATCAACTTAAGGACTACAAAGGAAGTGTTACAATAAAGGTTGATGGTATTGCCGCAAGTGCAGGTTCTGTAATATTAATGGCAGCAGATAAAATAATTATGGGTGTAGGCTCTATGCTTATGATTCATAATGCCTGGACCTTTGCAGGTGGAGATGCAAAAGAGTTAAGGAAGGTTGCTGATGATTTAGATAAGATCTCTAGTAGTATTTTAGATATCTATATGACTAGATTTAAGGGTGAAGAAGATGAATTAAAGGTCTTATTAGATGTTGAGACTTTTCTAACTGCAAAAGAAGCATTAGCACTTGGTCTAGCAGATGATGAAGAGGAAAAAGACCAAACAGAAGATATTAAAAACTCGATAATAGGTAAATATATGGCACAAAGGGAAGAATCAAGGAACAAAGAAGCTAGCAAGGCTTCTTTTTTTATGAATAAATTTAATTAAAAGAAAGTGAGGAAAAAAATGGCATTAAAAAATAAGGATACTCAAAAAGATGTAAAGGCTTTAGCACTTGATTTAGCTAAGGCAGAAAGTGAAGAAGAATTTGCAAAGGCACAGGTTATACTAGCTAAAAAGATCGAAGAAGATATTATATCTGAGGCTAAAAGCGTGCTTGTAGAAGATATGACAGACTCTAGAGTATTAGAATCTAGAGGACTTCATGTTTTAACTAGTGAGGAAAGTAAATATTACAACCAGGTACTGTCAGAAGGTGGATTTAAGGGGATAGAAGAGTTAATGCCAATTACTATTATAGATAGAATATTTAAAGATATTGAAGCGGAGCATCCACTTTTAGAAAAAATTCAATTTGTAAATACTACAGGAATTACTAAATGGCTTGCTAGAAAGTCAGATGTTGAGGGAGCTGTTTGGGGAAAGATAAGCTCTGAAATTAAAAAGAAACTAGATAATTCATTTGAGGTAATAAATACTACTTTAAATAAATTATCTGCATTTATTCCTGTATCAAAGGATATCTTGGCTTTAGGGCCTATCTGGATAGACAAATTTGTAAGAGTATTACTTTCAGAGTCAATCGCAATAGGTCTTGAAAAGGCGATTATTGAAGGTAATGGAGTAGATTGTCCTATAGGTATGTTAAAAGATTATACAAAGCCTAAGGATCCATCTACTGGATATCCAGATAAAGCCACAACTAAACTTAATGATTTAAATCCGGCCACATTAGGAAAGTCTGTGATGAAACCATTAGTAGATAAAAAGGTAAAAACAGTTAATAATGTGCTTTTAATTTGTAATCCAGGAGATTATTGGGAAAAAATATTCCCTCAAACTACAGTTATGAGTGCGGCAGGGCAGTATGTTTTTAATGTGTTGCCTATAAATGCTGAGATATGCCAGTCAGCCTTTGTACCAGAAGGAAAGTTAATTGCATGTATTGCTAGTGATTATTTCTTAGGTATGGGATTTGAAGGTGCTGTACAGTATTCTGATGATTATCAGTTCTTAGAAGATGAAAGAGTTTATGCACAGAAGTTAATAGGCCATGGTCAACCAATAGAGCCGAAGTCATTTTTAGTATTTGACATATCAACTATGAAAGCGCCTAATTAGAAAGAAGTAGATATTTTTTAAGTATAGCCGGCGTTTTGCCGGCTAAATTTTTAGGAGGTAGCGTGTGAGTTTACTAGAAGAGGTAAAAAGTAGGCTAAATATTACATGGGATTATGATGATGAAAAGATAATAAGTATTATACTAGAAGGAAAAGATTTTTTAACCTCAAGAGTAGGAAAAAGTGATTTTGAACTTGAGATAGCATCAAAGAAGCTACTTAAAGAATACTGCTTTTACGCTTGGAATGGTGCAGTATTTTCCTTTGAAGATGATTTTAAAAGTGATATTTTAAATTTACAAATAAGACACGGCCTTGGGAGGTAGATTATGAAACTTAATAAAAATCTTTCAGAGGAATTAAATAGTGGTCTATTGTATTTTGGTAGTAAAAAGACTATAAGGGATGGTAAAAAAAGAATAGTTTCTAATGAATTTTTACCATTTGGAAAATTAAAATACAAACTAAAAATTTTTAACTATGAAAGCTTTACAAGCTATTTTGGAATTGAAAGCAAGATAGATTTGAAAGTTAAGGTATACAAGGTAGAAAAACTAAAAGAAAGCTTATTAATAAAAATAGATAAAAATTACTATGATATTGTAAAAATGGATGAAGAAAGTAGTGGACAGTTTGTATATTTATATTTGCAAAGAAGGGAGAGTTTAGATGATTAAAGATTTTGACGGCTTAATTTCATCTCTTGAAGAAATTGCACCTGTATTTGCCACAGACATAAGAAAAGATGAGGTAAAAGAAAATGAGGCATTTTTTATATATGACGATGATGGGGATGTAAAAAAAGCTGATGCAAGTGACCAATACCAGCAAGAGTTTAACCTTTACTTTGTAAGCAGAAATAAAACAAGGCTTGATAAAATGAAGATAATACAATTGTGCTACAGTCACAGATTATTATTTAGCCAGTGTATAAGCCAGCTTGGAAAAATCGAAGATTTAGATGTTGAAGCGAGTATGACAAGCTTTACATTCTATCAAATACATAGGATTTGTAGGGGATAGTTATGACAAGAGTAAGTTATACATTAAATAGTGAAAATAATAAAAAACTAGTAAAAGCCTTGAAAGAAAGTAGCAAAAACTTAGAAAAAAATATAAATGAATACCTTCATGTAAAGGGTTCACAAAAGATAGTTGAAGCTATAATATCTTTTATGCCAATATCTAAAAGGAAGAAAAAGCATGCAAGAGATTTAAATCCCCTAAAAGTAGATAAATTTAATTTGGGAATTGATGTATATGCAAAAGGTGGGGCTGCAAATAAAAAAAGAAGTTTTGGTTATTTGGTCTTTCCAAATGAAGGAAGGGGAGCTCATAACCCAATAGCCCAAGAATTTTTCCAAAGAGGGCTAAAAAGTAAAGAAGAAGTTTTATTTAATGATATTTTAAAAATAATAAAAGAGAATTTATAAAGGAGGATAAAAAATGGCAAAAACACAAAGAGATAGTCAATTTTCATATTTTAGTGTTACAGATGGACATTTTTTAGAAAAAGGTCAGGAAAAGGCAAAAAAGTTAGGTTGTACAGGAGAGTTAGAAGTAGAATCAGAAATAAAGACAGTAGTAAAAAAGTGTGAGGGAAAAATTAAAGAAAGTAGAGCTGTAGTAGAAAGCCAGAAATTAAAGTTTGTAGGGCATATTGAAAGAGATGTGTTAAATACCATATTTGGCATAAATACAGAAGGATTAAAGCCTGGTGTTCATTCATATGGAACAACTTCATTGGGAAAAAGTGGAACTTTAACATGGACTGCTAGTGATTTAATGGAAACAGACAAAGAATACTTAGCCTTCCCAAACTGTTCTGTAAACTCTGGACTTAAGCTAACTATAAAAAATGGTGAAGAAGAAGTAGCTGAAATAGAATTAGAATTTATTGTTAGTGCAGATGAATATGGTCAGTTTATGTATAGAGGTTTTGAATCTGAAATAGGAGATTTAAAAAACACATGGCATACTAAGTTTGAGTCAAAAAATATGAGACAGGCAAGTATTTAATATGTGGAGGAATTTATGATAAAAACATTAAAAAAAATAGATGGAAGTATTATTAATATAGACACAAGGTTAACTTTAAGAGCTCTAAAACGTGCACAAGATGAAAATCTATTAGATAAAGATTTTTTATCAAAGATACTAATGCTTTCTATAAATATGCAATCAGAAAGTGAAGCTGCATCTAAACTTATGAAAGATGATAAGACTATGTACAATTTAGTATATCTTTCTTATGTAAATGCAAATAAAAATGATAATATGTCTATAGATGAGTTTTTTGATTGTGTAGATATAGATTTAACAGAGCTAATTACAGTATATACACAAGCTTTAAACTCAATAATAGATAATAAAAGTACAAAGCTTGCAAAAAACTTTGAGAAGGTAACACCAAATAAAAAGACCAATGGAAAGAAAAAAAAACACCGTCATTAGAGCTTACTTATGTAGAGGATTTATTTTCTATATTTGCTTTTTATTTTGGCCTGGGGATGGATATATGGGACGCACCTATATCTAGTTTAGTTTTAGTAGCAATAAACAAGATAGCAATAGAAAACTATTTAAATATTTATGAAGAATAGCCACCTAAATATTAGGTGGCTATTTTTATAGAGATAAAGAAAGGAGGGAAAATTTTGGGTAGAAAATCTTCGGCAAGTGAAATAAAAGTGAAATATACGATTGTAAATAGTGAGTTTAATAAAGCTATAAAGGCCATGGAAGGTGAAATTAAGAATCTAGATAAGGCATTTAAACTTCAAAAAGAAGAGATGAAGTTAACTGCAACAGAATCTGAAAAGCTTTCAGCAGCACTTGAGCACCTTAAACAAAAACAAGCACTAGCAAAAGAAAAAGTAGAACAGACGAAAAAGGCTTTAGATAATGCAAAGAAAACTTTTGGAGAAAATTCAAAAGAAGCTCAAAACTGGTCTAACAAGTTAATTGATGCTAAAAAAAATGAAGCTTATTTGGCTAATCAAATTTCAGAAACTAACAAAAAACTAGAACAAGCTAAAAATGCTGAAAGTGAGGCAGCTAAGGCAAGTCAGAAAAGAAGAGAAAAACTTCAAGAATTAGCACATGAGCAGGATAAGTTGAAAACTTCTAGTGAAAAACTAAAAAAACAATATGAATTAAATAAAAGAGAACTTGGAAAAAACGCAAGTGAAACCGAAAAACTTAAGCTAAAACAAGAGTATTTGAAAAAGTCTATGCAAAATTCTAAAGATGCCGTAAAAAACCTTGAAAGTCAATTAGAATTAGCCAAAAAAGAGTATGGCGAAAATTCGCAAGAAGTAGAAAAACTAAAAAATAAGCTAATAGATGCAAAGATAGTTGTTCATGATCTTTCAGATGAGTATAAGAAAACATCTAAAGAACTAGAAAAAGCATCGGATAAAATGGGAAAAACTGCTGATAAGATAACAAAGGTTTCAGATAAAATAAATAAAACAGGTAGTGCACTTACAAAGAAAGTAACGGCCCCAATTTTAGCTGTAGGAGCAGGAGCAATGAAAGCTTTTACAGAAGTAGATGAAGGTTTAGATATTGTAATACAAAAAACTGGAGCTACAGGAAATGCTGCAAAAGGCCTAGAAAAATCTTTTAAAAATGTGTATTCAAATTTTCCAGCAAGTTCTAGCGAGGTTGGAAATGCAATAGGTGAGATAAATACACAGTTTGGGTTTTTAGGAAAAGAGCTAGAAGAAAAAACAACTCTTATGCTAAAATTTTCTAAAATAAACGGGCAAGACGTAACCCAGTCTACAATACAATCAAAACAAGCAATAGAAGCTTTTAACTTATCTGGAAAGGACCTAGATCTAGTATTAGATAGTGTAACAAAAACTGCACAAAATACAGGAGTTTCTACGGATAAGCTGTTTGATAGTGTAGTAAAGGGTGCACCAGCTTTACAGGGAATGGGTCTTAATTTTAGTCAATCAGTAGCCTTAATGGGACAGTTTGAACAGTCTGGAGTAGATTCAACAAAGGCAATGTCTTATCTGACAAAAGCACAAGCAAACTGGGCAAAAGAAGGTAAAAGTATGCAAGATGGATTAAGTGAGCTGACTAATAAAATAAAAGGTGCTAAAAATGAACAAGAGGCTATAGCATTGGCCACTGAGGTATTTGGAACAAAGGCAGGGCCTATGATGGCAAAGGCTATAAAAGACGGAAAATTAAATTTTGATGAATTGGCAGGTTCTGCAAGCTCAGCAAAAGATTCGGTAAAATCAACTTTTGAGGGAACGAAAGATCCTATTGATGACTTTACAACAGCAATGAATAATCTAAAGATTGTAGGAGCTGAGTTAGGCAAAGTACTTCAAGAGACTTTAGCCCCTATTATAAAAAAGCTTACGGAAAAATTGAGAGAATTTACAGAGTGGTTTAAAAAATTAACTCCACAACAACAGGAATTTATTGTTAAAACTGCTCTTATTGCTGCAACACTGGGTCCCGTCCTTAAGATTTTAGGAGTTTTAGGAAAAGGACTTGGAAAAGTTGCAGGAGGTTTGTCTACTGTAGGTAATGCTTGGGGGGTTGCATTCAAAGGGGCAGAAGCTACAACAACAAGCGTAAAGGTATTAGCTAAAGTTATGAGTGGATTTAGTAAAATAGGAGGGCCTTTATTAGGTATTTTTAAGGGAGTATTTACTTCAATAGGAGGGCTTTTTTTAAAATTATTACCCCTTGTTATGGGAGTATTTCAAAGTATAGGAGCCTTTTTACTTGCAAATCCACTAGCCTTAGTTTTAGTTGCAGTAGTTGCAGCTTTGGCCTTTATTTGGTATAAGTGGGGAGACGATATAAAAGCGTTTTTTAAAAAACATTGGGAAGAATTAAAAGAAAGCTTTACACAAGGCTGGAAAAATATTACCGAAGGTCTTTCTAATTTATGGAAAGGATTTATAGAAGGTGCCAAGGCTATATGGGATGGTTTAAAAAATATATTTTCTTTTTTATGGTTAGGAATAAAGGAAATCTTTAATATAGGTTGGCTTGCTATAAGTGCACCAATTAGGCTTGCTTGGGAAGTGTTTATAGGAATTGCTAAAGCTATATGGGAGCCATTAGCTAAATTCTTTTCAGATATGTTTACTGGCATAGGAGATACTGCTAAAGGAGTGTGGCAAAGCATTTTAGATTTTACTATGTTAGTGTGGAGGCCTATTGCAGATTTTTTAAAAGATACTTGGTCAGCTATATCAGATTTTGCAAACAGTGTATTTAATGGGATAAAAGATACTATATCATCTGTATTTAATTTTATTGATAACTCTATAATAAAGCCTATATGGAATTCTGTATCAGATTTTTTATCTAGTATATGGAATGGCATTAGCACTAATGCATCACAGACATATGAAGGAATAAAAAACTTTTTAGGCAGCACTTGGGATAATATAAAGTCAAAGACTGTAAGTAGCTGGAGTAATATTAAATCAAACTTAGGTCAACACTGGGATAATATAAAGACAAATGCTTCAAATAAGTTTAGAGATATAAAAAATTCAATATCAAGTGTTTGGGATGCTGTTAAGAGAAATACTTCAAGTAAGTGGGGAGCAATAAAAGATGTAGTTTCAAGTAAGATTGCATCTATGGGATCACTTGTAAAAAGTGGTCTAGATAGTATATCAAGGTTTTTTTCAAATTGCAGGTTAAGTCTTCCAAATATAAAATTGCCACATTTTAGCATAGATGGTGAATTTTCACTTGATCCTCCAAGTATACCACATATTTCAGTTGATTGGTATAAAACAGGGGCCATAGCCAAAAGGGCAAGCATTGTAGGTATCGGTGAAGCTGGAAATGAGGCCGTCGTACCATTACAGGGACGATATATGTATCCATTTGCAAAGGCAATAGCAGATAGGATAAATATGATGAATTCAAGAAGTAGTGCAATAATAAATATACAAATAAACCAGGACATAAAGGAAAATGTAGACTACAAAAAAGGAGTAGAAATAATAGATAAGGAATTAGAAAAGAGAGGCTATAGACTAAACTATGGAACAGGAGGAATATAATGCAGTGTTTAATTGTTGAAGATGAAAGAAAAAACAAAATTAATACGGCCCATCTTGGACTTTGTATAAAAGAAAGAGTAGACATTCCAAGCTGTCAAAAGAGTATAGAAAAAATAAGTGTCCCAGGAAGAGATGGTGAGCTTACTGTAGAAGGAAACTATCAAAATATGCAAATGGAGATAGAATTAAATGTTATGAAAGATAATATAATAGGTGAAATTAGAAATATAAAATCCTTACTTTTAGATGCGAAAAAGATATTTTTATCTGATGATGAGGATTTTTTTTATTTAGTAAAAAATGTTTCTATAGGTGATATAGAAAATGAGGTAAATTTTTATGGTTCTTTTAAAATTAATTTTGAACTAGATCCATTTGCATATAAAAGCTCAAGCTTTATATATAATAATCTTAATTCCAAGCTAAAAGAAGATAGTAGCTTTAAAGGACAGACAGTATTTGTTAGGGGATATATAGCCAAGCCCCTATTTGAATTTTATGCCAATAACGATATAAGTTTAGAAATAGATAACTTTATTATAAAAATAAAAAATCCTCCTAATAAATTCTATTTAGACTTTGATCTACTAGCTTGCTACGATTCAATGGGACTTAGCATACTTGATAAAATGCAGGGAGAATTTCCCGTATTTAATCACGGTAAACACACTATTAGATGTATTGGTTCAAATTTGCCAAGATTTAAGTTAAGGGAGGGCTATAGATAATGATTAGGATATTTAAATCTACAGAAAGAGATTTTACAAACAATGGTTTACAAATATTAGATAGATATATAATGGAGCCAGTTGTTGAAGAAGTTTTAAACGGCATATATCAGTTTAGCTTTAAAATATCTACTAAGGAATGTAAGCATATTGAAGAAGAAAATATAGTAGTGGCTCCAACACCAGATAGACAATACCAGCCATTTAGAATAAAACAGATTACAAAGTCTATGGGACACTATACAGTTGTAGCCTTTCATATATTTTATGATTTGATGGATAATTTAATTGAAGATATAAATATAGTTGGTATGGGTGCGCAAAGCGCCATAAAAAAGATAGAAGACTCTTGCGTAGAAGCACACCCATTTTCATTTTTTACAGACATTGATGGAAAAGTGGCAAATTGTAGGATAGTAAGATATAACCCAGTATACGCCCTAATAGGAAATGATGAAAACACATTTATAAATCGTTGGGGTGGAGAACTTTACAGAGATAATTTCAAGATTAATGTAAAAAAGAGAATAGGAAGAGATAGCAATGTAGTAATAAGATATAGAAAAAATCTTTTAGGATATGAGGGAGATGTTGATTTTACACAAGTTGCAACTAAAATTATGCCAAAAGGCTCAGACGGCATATTACTTCCTGAAAAGTATATAGTTTCGGATAAAATTAATAATTATTATAATAACAAAATAAAAGTAATTGAATATAGTGATGTAAAAATAAGACAAGAAAACAGCGAAGAAGGTCTAAGTGAAAATGAAGCTTTTGAGGAACTTAGAAAAAGAGCCAAAAAAGAATTTAAAGAAAATCATATTGATGAACCAAGAGCAAATTACAAGGTTAACTTTATAGATCTATCAAAAACAAAAGAATATAAAAAAATAAAGATGCTAGAGAGGGTAAATCTAGGGGATAGAGTAAGGGTAATACATGAAAAAGAAAATTTAAGTATAAGCGCGAGGGTTGTTTCTTATAAATATAATCCACTTAAGGACAGCTATATTGAAATTGAGTTAGGAAATTATTCAGATAGCTTTAGCTCCTTTTCTAAACAAGTAGATAGATTAAATGAAAAAATAGAAACGGGCTTATCTAGTATATTAGAAGAAGCTAAGGAAAATTCCACAAATTTAATAAAAAATGGTTTTGGAGGTCATGTTAAAATTTATCCAGACAGAATATTAATAATGGACACAGATAATGAAAATACGGCTAAAAATGTATGGCAGTGGAATAAAAATGGTTTTGCTTTTTCATCTACTGGTATAAACGGACAATATGGATTAGCTATGACGATGGATGGTTCAATTGTGGCAGACTATATAACAAGTGGTAGCCTAAATGCAAAAATGATAAAAGCTGGTCTTTTATCTGGGAAAAATTTTAATTTAGACTTAGATAGTGGGAAATTTAGATTGGGTGAAAATGATAAAAACTATAGCTTACTATATGATGGATCCACCTTAAAGTTTGGAGATTCATCTATAAAGTCTGAAAATCTAGATGAGCCGTTAAAAGAAGAACTAAAAGGGGAAAGCAGCTTTACCCATATAGTTTATGCAGATAATGGAGATGAAGAAGGAACATTTTTTATAGAACCCAAAGATCATAAATGGATAGGAATAGCTGTAACAGATGACCCTATAAGACCGATACTAAAAAGCGACTATAAATGGTCTAAATATACAGGAGAAGATGGTAAGAGGGGGCCTAAAGGGGAAGATGGTAGGCCTGGGAAAGATGGTTCTTTAGCACAGCTTCCTGAAAGTCTAAAAAACTGGGATTCAAAGTCAACTGAGATAAATGGGAAATATGTCTATACGCCAG
>X411_Leopard__coassemble_137_pt1 | contig 14997 bp, 14 predicted proteins | sample X411_Leopard__metabat2_low_PE_002 | metagenome-assembled genome bin X411_Leopard
TAAAATTAGAAGAGCTTGAAGACTATATTAAATCAATTGACCCAACACCATTTGAATATTAAAAAAATGCTAGGAATATTTCCTAGCATTCTTTTATTTTAAATAAAAAAAATTGGTAGCGGCTACTGGAGTCGAACCAGTGACCTTTCGGGTATGAACCGAACGCTCTAGCCAACTAAGCTAAGCCGCCATCAATTACAAATATATTCTACAATATTTAAGTTAAAATGTCAAGCTTTTTTTAAAAAAATATAAAAAAATTATATTCTAAAACCAGTTATATGCAATTAACAAGCATTTAGTTGACATTCTTCGTATGTAGTGATATAATATACATGAAAAATTTATATAACTCTAATAATAATTTAAGGAGTGTTAATATGTTTGTAAAACAATTTTTTAAATGTGCAATACTAAAATGCAATGAAAAGGATTTAATTTATATCTTACGACTTACAGACGCAAAAACAGAAAAAATATTAAGAAATAAAAAAATAGATATACTTCCTTCTAATTTAGTAAAAAAAGTGAACAAAGAGTCTACTCTAGTATATGATAAATTTCTAAAAAAAGTAATGCCTCAAGAATGTGATAGACTATTAGATAAAATAACACCTATTTTAGGAGAAAATCATAACTTAATCACATTTTTTACTAGATTAAAAACAGAAAATGATTACAAAGTACTAGAAGAAATTCTACTAAATCCTGAATATTATTTAAAAAATATTAATGAGCCTAAAAAAATAGCACCATATATATGTACTTTTTATAATAATATTTTGCTATCTATAGATGTGAAATATTTAAAAGCGCTTGCTGCAAGTATTTTAGACAACATTTAAAAAAGGAACCTTACTAATTGTAAGGTTCTTTTTTTAGAAAGATACTCCTGGAGTTGAAAGTATTTCTTCTTTTTCAGCTTCTTTTTTATCTTCAGATATTTTAAAATATTCTTCTATAATAGGTCTAACAACATTTGCTGTATATGAACCTTCTCCACCATGTTCAATTACAGCTACAACTGCTATTTTAGGATTATCATAAGGAGCAAATCCAACAAATAGACCATCGTCACTACCTTTAGTAACTTGTGCTGTACCTGTTTTACCAGCAACTTGTAAATCTGAATTTTTAAATACGATATATGATGTACCACCTGTTTCTGATGTAACGGACTTCATACCTTGTTTTATTGCATCTATATGATTTTTCTTAAATGATAATTCTTTATCATCTTGTTTTACACCTGTTATATCTAAACGTATTTTTTCTAATTCTTTTTCACTTACTTTATCTTCTGTACTTTTTTCAATTCCTTGTACAACATGTATTGGTACTTTTTTACCTTCACTTGCAAGTACAGAAATATATTTAGCAAGTTGTAATGGTGTATAACTATTTGTATATTGTCCTATAGCAGCAGATAAAGTATTACCTACATACCAATCTTTTTGTTCTTTTTTATTACCTGCAATATTACCTTTTGCTTCTCCGTATATTTCTATTCCTGTTTTTTCTCCTAGGCCAAAAGCTTCTGCATAATCTGATATTTTTTGTATTCCAAGTCTTCTTCCTACTTCGTAGAAATAACAATTACATGATACTTTTATAGCTTCTGACATATTTACATATCCATGTGTTTTTGTTCCTTTTGAGTATGTATATAACCAGCATTTTGGTTTATGATAATGTGGATATACACCTGTCGTTAAGATTTGTTCTTCTGGAGTTATAACACCTTCTTCCATACCCGCAAGACCTACAAGCATTTTATATGTAGAACCTGGTGAATATAATCCATTTGTAATCCTATTGAACATTGGTCTATTTGGATTATTATTTATTTCATCCCAATTACTTTGTGATATTCCATCTACAAAAAGATTTGGATTATATGATGGATTACTTGCCATAGCTAATACTTCTCCTGTTTCAACGTCTACAACGCATACAGCACCAGAATTCGCATCGTCAAATTTTTTCTTATATACACCATTTCTTGTATCATCTATTGTCTTTTGAAGTGCTTCTTCTGCAACTTTTTGTAATCTAAGATCTATAGTAAGAGAAATATTTTTCCCAGATTGTATATCTTTTGTTTGTATTTCTGAAGTAACTCCACCAAAACTATTTACTTCTTTTTTACTGATTCCACTTTCTCCACGAAGTTGTTTTTCAAAAGATTTTTCTATTCCTGATTTACCTATAATACTATTTTGTGTATATTCCTTTTCTTTATCTTTTTTTAGTTCACTGTCATTGATTTTACTTACATATCCTATTAAGTGAGATGCAACATTATCGTTTGGATAATATCTCTTAGATAATGACACTATATTGACACCTGGAAGATTTCTTTTCATTTCTTCGATTTTTGCAACAGATTCTTCTTTAACATCTATAGCTATTTTTGCTGGTTTATATATACTATATGTTTGTAGTGAAACTGTATATCTAAGTCTAACTATCTTTCTTGCATCTTCTTCTACTATATTTTTGTCTATATCATACATTTTTTTAAAAATATTATATACTTCATCTAAAGTCGCATCTTTATTTATATTAAGATCTTTTTTCCATTTTTCTTCTTTCTCCTTTGTCGAAAAATCAAAATGTCCATCTTTATCTGGAAAATCATTTTTTACTTTATCTCCACATGATTCTAATATTTTTATAACATTATATAATACATCATTTAAATCAACTTTTACATTTGTTACTTTATATAGTTCTACATCAAAGGATAATTTATTCGTAGCAAGTACAATACCATTTCTATCGTAAATTTCACCACGAGGCGCTTGTACAGTTTCTTGTCTTAAAACCCTTTGTGCAGATTTGTCTTTATAACTTTTACCATTAATTATTTGGATATTAAAAAGAGTTACTAGTAATATTGTTATTGCTATTGCAACAATTGTATAAAGTACTGCTATTCTATCTTCTAATTTATCTAAAATAATTGCAAGTAACTGTTCAAAAAAGCCCATTCTACCACCTATCTTCTGCTATTAAATCTTCTATTTTGTTACATATATACGCAGTAACATAGTACATTACACTTGCAAGAATTACATTAAGAATTGTAGATATAATTACAATTTTTAATAACAAGAAGATATTAAACATATCCGTTGTTATAAATGCACTATATACTCCTAATAATACTTCATATATTATTGTCATATTTGAAACTAAATAAATTAATGTTATTATATTTTCCTTTTTATAATTTTTATTATAATACCCAACAAGTATCGCAATACAAGTAAACAATATTAAATATTTTCCTATAGACGTTCCAAAAAAACTATCTGCTAAAATACCAAATATTACTCCAAAAGAAGTACCAATATACAGTCCATACCATAAACTTATTGTGACTACTATTACAAGTAATATATTAGGCGTTACACCAAATATTAATACTTTATTTATAAACGTTGATTGTATAAGCATACTTGCTATTATTAAAAGAAAAATTGCTATTATTCCTATTATTTTTTTCATTTAACCACCTAATTTACTATAACTGCTACATCGTTTAATGAATCTATATTAGAAAACGTTTCAACAATTGCATATCTATTTATATCATTTTTCTTATTCTTTATTTCAACTACTCTTCCAAGTGGTAAACCTTTTGGATACATCACACCTATTCCAGATGTATATATTGTATCACCAGGTGAAATTTCTGCATCTATTGGTATATATGTAAGTTTTAATTTATTTGTACCTTTATATGCATAGTCACCTTTACACACCGCTGGTCTATTTATAGAACTTATTTCTACACTAACACTTGAAGAAGGATCAAGAATAGTAATTACTTTAGACGTATCTTCTGAAACAGATGATATAAAACCTACAACGCCTTCTTTAGATACAACTGGCATTCCTTCTTTTATTCCTTGTTTAGTTCCAACATTTATCATAAATGAATCATTCCAATTATCAAAATCTCTTACAGTAACAGATCCATAAACAAGTTTAAAATGTTTATATTCCTCTGCTATCTCCAATTTTTGTCTTAAAGATTTATTCTCTGATTCAATTTTTTGCATTTCTAATATATCATATTCTAATTTTTTATTTTTTTCTTCTAATTCCTTTATTTTTGCTTGTAATCCTTTTTTAGTCTTAAGTCCATCCATAAAATTATTAAAACTTACAACTATAAAATTTTCACTTTTATCCATTTGATTTGTTAATTTAGAAAAAAGATTTGTACCTTTTCCAAACTTAGAAAAAATAATTATTGCTATTATAACAACAAATACTATTATTATAAATATTTTATTACTATTATTTTTGTTACTATTATTACTTCTAAAATTCATATATTACTCCTATATAAAAAAATTGTGATATCTTTTTTAATTATATCACAACTTTATCAATTAGTCTATGTAATCTATCTATTTTCTACTACTAGAAATCTTTTTAAGTACATCTATATTATCTAAGGCAAGTCCAGCACCAATTGTTACAGCATCTAATGCTTTATCTGAAACATGTGCAGGTATTCCAGTTTTTTTAGTAATATATGTATCTATATTCTTAAGAAGAGCTCCGCCTCCTGTAAGCATTATTCCTTGCTCCATAATATCTGATGCAAGTTCTGGTGGTGTACATTCAAGTATTTTACGAATAGCATCTACTATTTCTTCTAAAACTTCTTGCATTGCATTCATTATTTCAGAAGTAGTTACAATTACGTTTTCTGGAAGACCTGTTGAAAGATCTCTTCCTTTTACTCTCATTTTTTCTTCTGTCATTGAATTATACGCCGCACCTATTTTTATTTTAATTTCTTCTGCAGTAGTTTTTCCAATATATAATCCATATTGCTTTTTCATATATTCTATAATAGCATAGTCTATCTTATCTCCTGCTACTTTTACAGATTTAGTAACTACAAGACCTCCTAATGAAAGTACAGCTATTTCTGTAGTTCCTCCACCTATATCTACAATCATAGAGCCTTCTGGTCTATCTACTTTTAGTCCTGCTCCTATTGCAGCTGCAAGTGGTGCTTCCATTAAAAATACATCTTTAGCCCCAGCTGCTCTTACAACTTCTTCAACAGCTCTTTCTTCTACATCTGTTACCCCAGAAGGTACACAAATAACAACTCTTGGTCTATTAAATAAGCTTTTTGGTAAAACTTTATTCATAAAATCCATTAACATTAGTTTAGTAGCATTAAAATCTGCTATTACACCATTTTGCAGTGGAACAACTGCCATTATATTATCTGGTGTTCTTCCTAGCATTTCTTTTGCCTTTTCTCCAATAAATAATACTTGTGAAGTTATATTATTTATTGCTACAACTGATGGTTCACGAAGAACAATTCCCCTACCTTTAACCTGGATTAAAGTATTTGTCGTGCCTAAATCAATTGCAATATCTTTAACAAACAAATTCATCTAACTCTCTCCTCATTTTCTACATTAATTACTATATATATTCTACATTAAATTCATTTCTTTTAAACTTTTAAAACAATTTTTACCTATAACTAAATGATCTAAAACATTTATATCAAAAAGATTTGCAAGATTTACTATATTTTTAGTAAACATCACATCTTCTTTACTTGGTGTAGGTTCACCACTTGGATGATTATGCACTAAAATTATAGAACTTGCCATTTGTTTTATAGGCTCACTTAATATTTCTTTTGGTGTTATAACTATTTTACTTTGTCCTCCAATAGCATTAGTAATAACACTTTGAACAATATTTTTTCTATTTAATATTATTGTTTTAATTATTTCTTGACTTTTATTTTCCATTTCAAGTTTAACTACATTGTAGACATCTTGTGGAGATTTTATTTTGGGTTTTATCTCACTTTCTTCTTTATTTATTCTTTTAGCAATTTCTAAAAGTGCTTTTATTTGAATTGACTTCACTCTACCTATTCCAGGCAATTTTTGAAGTTCTGATAAAGATAAATAATCTAAAAGTTTAAAACCTTCTAATGTAGAATTTTCACTCTGCATTAAATTTCTAGAAATCTCTAAACAAGACATTTCTTTTGTACCTGTTCTTAAAATTATCGCTAAAAGTTCTGAACTTGTTAAATTTTCTGCACCATACAATTCAAATTTTTCATATGGTTGCTCATTTTTAGGTATTTTCTTTAACAACTTACCACTTCTTCATAACTTTATTAGAAATAAAAATAGATGCAATTAATCCTATTATTCCACCTAAATTAATTTTCATCCAAAAACCTAAAGTAAGTTTTAACACACCTAAATTTAATATTATTGGATTTTCAAAACCAAAATCAAATCCAAATCCTAAAAAATTAAGTCCATTTATTTGAGACGTAAGATCACCTAGTAGAACCCCCATTACAAAGCCTGCTAGGATTAAAATACAAATAAAAAAATTTTTCATATTGCCTCCTTTTAACATCTATATTATATATCTTTATACTTTAAATTTCAATACATACGACACAAAAGGAATAAATTAAACTAGAAATTTAAAATGATTAAGGGATTATATGAAATAACCCCTTTTATTTTATTTATTCTTTTCTTTTACATATTTTTTGTAATCTAAATCTTGTACTCTTTGTACAGCATATCTTCTAATAATTGAAAAATTGTTAAATATTCTTGTACTGAAAACTAATATTGCTGCTAAATATAAATCTGCATTTAGTTTTTCTCCAATAAATGTTAAAAACATAGCTATTATTGAATTTCCAAAAAAACCAGATAAGAATACTTTTATATCAAATCTTTCTTGAATATTTGATGCAAATGCACCTAGTACTGAATCTAAACAAGCAATTATTGCTACTGCTAAATATTTAGAGTATATATATGGTATATCTAAAGATAGCCCTGTTATAATACCAAGCAATATTGCAAGTAATGATATTATTATTCCCTTCATAACTCCTCCTATTTTTCTTCTGCAACTTTTGCATATTTATTTTTTATTGTTCCTTCGTATTTTTCTACTAGAACATTTTTTTCTCTTTTTATTTGTAGTTTCATATCATTGTTTCTCAATTGATCTGAAATACCACCTTTTATATTTAATGCACTTTCTAAATATTGAGCATTTCCTATAGCTTTAATAATATATGGTGGTGCTATTTTTTGTGAATTTATTTGTATTACAGGACCAACACATCTTATTGCACTTGTAGATAAAATTCTTTGTCCATTAATGCTAATTGCTTCTGCTCCTGCTGCTCTTAATTCATTAACAATAGTTAAAAGGTCCGCATCATGAACTATAAACATACTATTATCTACAGCATTAGCTCCCTTTTTATCACTATCATCTAAATTCATAACTATGCCTTCACCTACAACATCTTTTGTCCCTGCAAGTGCAGATAATGTTTCTATTTCATCCTTCATATTAGAAATAAGTTGGCTATTACCTGATGAAGTATTTTGATACTCTTCAACAACTTTTACTTTTTCCTCATAAGCTTTTTTCAATTCATTATATTCATTTTTCAAAGCAGTAATATCGCTTAATAATTCTGTTTCTCTTTTTAACTTTTGTACATCATCTGTCTGACTTATAACCTTTATTTGAGCAGTGATCATAACAGTTAGTATAAAAAGCATAATTGCAACAGAAATATATATACTATTTTTCTTTATTTCTACTTTTATTTTTTTATCATTCATTTTATCACCTACTATACATAAATTATATCAAAAAACAAACAATTTGTAAATATTTAAAAGAAAAAAAAGAAAATAGCTATGCTATTTTCTTATAAAGTGGTGAATCAAGTGTCATATCTATTTCAGAAGGTACATCTTCTATTTCATACAATATTTTTTTTAAAAATCTCATCTTATACTCTAATTCTTTTGTATCTTCAATTTTAACTTTTATTTTTTCATCTAATGTAAGAATAATTTTATATGAATCAAATTCAATATTCGTGATTTTTTTATCTATTTTTTGATTATTATATTCATTTAAAATGTTCTCTAGAGCTACAAGTTTAGATAAATCAACACTATTTATTTTTTCACCATATTTTATTTTATCATCAAAGTTTATTCCTTGAATTAAGAATGTATCATATGAAAATGTATCTTTAGGAATACTTTCTAGTATAATCCCATTTTTATCTAGAATAACTATATTATTTTCTTTAGAATTTAAAACATAATATGTTGGTTTTCTCTCTGTTATTGTTATAAAAATTTCATTTGGTATCTTTTTATACATAATTACTTTTTCAACATATGGATATGTTTTTAAATTTTTTTCTACATCATTTATACTAATAGTAAAAATATTTTTATTTAAACAATTTGACTTCTTTATAATTTCTTCTAAATTATATTTAGTATTTCCCTTTACATTTACAGTTTTAACTACAAATTTATTTTGAGTTACTAAATAAACAGAAAAAATAGTTATAACAAGAAGTACCGTAATTAATAAAATGATTTTTCCTTTAGATGTTTTATTTTTTGTTTTTGTTCCTTTTTTTAATTCTTTTCTTATTTTAGTTACTCTAGACTTTTTCATATTTCACCTTCTATTTTTCTATTGTATTTTTTATAACTTTATATATTCTATCATCTACATCATCTACATATATTTCTTCTAAGGTATTTTTTATATTTTTTATTCTGTTTGTATCAAAAAGTATATTATTTATTTTAGAATATAACACATCTTCTGTAAGTTCTTTTTGCAATATAATTTCAGCTGCATCTTTTGATGCTAATACGTTTGCATTAAAAAACTGATGATTTTCTGCAGCATATGGATATGGTATTAATACAGATGGCGTTTTTGTCATTATAAGTTCATTTATTGTCAAAGCACCACTTCTTGTAACAGCAATATCTGCTGATTTGTACATTTTATCCATATCATAAACAAATTTTTTTACTTCTAAATTTTTAGATTCAATTTTAGCTTCTTTTATTTTATCTATTACAGTTTGGTAATTTTTTTCACCTGTTATTAGTATATAATGTGAATCTTTTAATCTTTCATCATCTTTATACTTTTTAAATATATTTATAACGGTTTCACCAAAACTAAGTGCTCCTAAACTTCCTCCTGAAACTAAAACAACTTTTTTTGTTATTGGTATTCCTAATTCTTTTCTACATTCTTTTTTATCTAATTTTTCATATTCTTCTTTAAAAAATTTTATTGGAGTACCAGTATATATTTTATTATTACATTTAGGTGTTATTCTTTTTTCTGCTTCTTTAAATCCTAGCATAACTCCATCTGAATTTTTAGCAAGTAATTTTACTGAGACACCAGGATATGCATTGCTTTCATGTAATAAATATTTTATTTTTAAAGATTTAGCAGCAAGCATAACAGGAATACAAATATATCCACCTGTTCCAATTACTAAATCTGCTTTAAAATCTTTTAATATTTTTTTCGCATCACTTATTCCTTTTACATTTGAATACAATGCTTTAATGTTTTTAAGTGTAAATTCTCTTAAAATTTTATCTGCATGCACATGTTTTATTTTAAACGATGCGTTTTTTACTAAATCGTTTTCCATACCTTTTTCTGTTCCAATAAAAAGTATTTTTGATTTACTATCTTGTTTAATTATATTTTTAGCTATTGCTATAGCTGGATTTATGTGTCCCCCTGTTCCAGCACAGGCAAAAACTACTCTCATATTTTCCTCCTAGTCTTCTACATATCTTGAAAAGTTTAATAAAATACCAATTGCAATCAAATTAATTACAAGAGCTGTACCACCAAAACTAAATAATGGAAGCGGCATACCTGTTACTGGTATTATCGCTGTTACAACTGCTATATTAACAATTACCTGAAATGCTATCATGGTAGTGATTCCACAGGCAAGTAGCGTAGCATACAAATCCCTCTGGTGGGCTGCTATAATATAGCCTCTGTATATTAAAAGGAAAAATAGCCCTATAGCAAGTACCGACCCTGTGAATCCAAATTCTTCTGCAAATATAGCAAATATAAAGTCATTTTGTGCTTCTGGTAAGTATAAATATTTTTGTCTACTTTGTCCTAATCCTCTTCCAAATACTCCACCAGAACCTACTGCATATAATGATTGATTTCCTTGCCATTGTACACCTTTATCGTCTTCGTCTGCTTTAAAGTGGGCAAGTATTCTTTTTAATCTAAATGAACCATCTTCCGCTTCTCCATCATTTGCTTTTGAACCTGGTATACCAAATAAAAATACAAAGATAACTGTTGCTAGTAAACAAAGTCCACCTAATATATATCTTAATTTAATTTTAATACCACTTGCAAGTATAATAGACCCTGTTATAGCTATCATAACCAATGTACCACTTAAATGGTTTTGAAAATACATTACGACCATTACAATTATAAGCATTATAATTGGTACAATTAAATGTTTAAATTTATGCATTTGTTTATAATTATCTGTTATATATTTTGAAACCGCCATAGCAAGGCCTATCTTCATAAGTTCAGATGGTTGCAAAGAAAATGCATTTCCTATCTTAATCCATCTTGTTGCCCCTTTAACATTATTACCTATACCCGGCATAAATACACATAACATTAACACTGCACACAATATATATATTAAATATGATCTTTTTTTATATACATTGTAATTTAATTTACTTACAATAAGCATCACAACAACACCTATTAAAGCATATTTTGCTTGACTGACCAATAATAAATTTTGGTCTTTATATTGAGTTAAAGCAGCATATGAACTTGCACTTGCGACCATTATAAGACCAATCGCAAGTAATGCAAGTGTTGCAATTAAAAGCAATGTGTCCATATTTTTCTTTGGTGTGGACATATCTTTATTTTCCATATTATCACCTTAAATCATATAAGATATAATACACATTATTAATGTGATTATACAAAATACTGTAACTACTTTCTTTTCAGACCATCCACATAATTCAAAATGATGGTGGATTGGTGCCATTTTAAATAATCTCTTACCTTTTGTTGCTTTAAAATATGTAACTTGTAATATTACAGAAACAACTTCAACAAGTGGAATAAATGCAATTAAAATTAGATATAATGGTAATTTTAAAATTATAGCCATTATAGCAATAGCTGCACCTAAATAAAGAGAACCTGTATCTCCCATAAATACTTTAGCAGGGTTTCTGTTAAACATTAAAAATGCAATTACACCTCCAATTAAAGTACTACCAAATATAGCTATTTCTTGTTGTTTTGTTTTTATAGCAATTAGTGTTAAGAAAGTTAATATTATTATAGATACTGATGATGCTAAACCATCTATTCCATCTGTAAAATTTACTGCATTAGTTGTTGCTAAAAGTACTATTATAGTAAATAATACAAATACTATTAAAGGTAATACAATTGGCTGAGATATAACTGGTAATATAATATCTGTTCCAAATTTAAATACCCCTATAAATCCTAACATAAATACTGCACTTGCTATAAATAATCCTAGCATTTTTAATTTTGCAGATAAACCTTCTGTATTTTTTAATATTAACTTTTTATAGTCATCTATAAATCCAACTATTCCAAAACATAATGATGAAATAACTGGTAATAAAATTAGATATTGTTTTGTGTATATACTATATATAACTAGAATAATTGTAACAGAAAGGATAAAAAATATCCCTCCCATTGTTGGTGTACCATTTTTCTTTAAATGTTCTTCTACACCTTCTTCTCTTACTATTTGACCTACTTTTTTCTTCTTTAAAACTGGTATAAATATTGTAGCAATTATAGCTGTTACTACAAATGATATTAACATTAATATAATTTCTGTCATAATTTTTCTCCCTTTTTACTTATAATACATCTTTGTCTGGCATTTTTTCTGCTATTTCTTTTACTATTTGTCTTTCGTCAAAATGAATAGTTTTATTTCTTAATTCTTGTGTTGTTTCATGACCTTTACCTGCAAGAATTATAACATCATTTCTCCATGCTATTTTCATTGCAAATTTTATTGCTTCTTTTCTATTTTCTATAACTTTATATATTCCTTTTGTTTTCTTAGTTCCTTCTTCTATTTGTGCTAAAATTTCTTTTGGTCTTTCTTGTCTAGGGTTATCTGTTGTTATAACTACAAAGTCTGCTAGTTTACCAGCTATTTCACCCATTTTTTCTCTTTTTTCTTTATCCCTATTACCACCACAACCAAATACTACAATAACTCTTCCTCTACAATATTTTTTTGTAGCCATTATTATATTTTCTAAACTTGCTTCATTATGTGCAAAGTCTATCATTACAGTAAATGGTTTATTTATTTCAACAATTTCACTTCTACCTGGTACAACAGTTTCCATTAATCCTTTTTCTATAGCGTCTATTTGACAATTTAAAAGACTACATGTTCCTATTGCAGCTAGTGCATTATATACTGTATATCTTCCTGGAATATTTACAACAAATCTTTGTAACATTTTATTTATGAACATTTTAAATTCAACATATTTATTATTAACTCTAATATCTACAGCTGTTAAGTTACTACCGTTATCTAAACCATATGTTGCATATTTACAATTTAATCTTTTAATTAATTTTGGTGTATATATATCATCACTATTAATTAAAGCATATTCAACATTTTCAAATAGTTTTGCTTTTGCATCAAAATAGTTATCAAAAGTCTTATGAAAGTCTAAATGATCTTGTGATAAGTTTGTAAATACTCCTATCATAAATTTTATTCCATGTACTCTTTCTAAAACCACAGCATGTGAAGAAACTTCCATTACACAATACTGTATACCACAATTAACCATATCACAAAGTATTTTTTGTAATGTTAAGCTATCTGGACATGTTCTCTCTGAATCAAACTTTCTATTTGCATATGTTATATATACAGAGCCAATCATACCTACACTTTTTCCAGAAGCTTCTAATATATTTCTAATCATATATGTTGTAGTTGTCTTTCCTTTAGTACCTGTTACTGCAATCATTTTTAATTTTTCTGCAGGATTTCCATAGTAATTTGATGCCATAACAGAACAAGCTATTCTTGTATTTTTTACAACTATATAAATTACTTCAGGTAAAATATTGTAGCTTGAATCTTCTTCTACAACGATATACTTAGCACCATTATTTACTGCTTCTTCTATATATTGATTACCATCTTCTTCAAAACCTTTTATTGCTATAAAAACATCATTCATAGCTATCTTTTTTGAATTTATTTCAACTTTATTAACTTCTAAATTTGAAATATCCACATTTTCTAATACTTTATACTCTAAATTTTTAAGTAAATTAATTAATAACATTTACATCTCTCCTTTTATATAATTATATAAATTTCACACACATTATATCATAATATATTTTTTATTTCTATTATTTTTAATAAAATTAATGCCATTCATTACCTTCTACAAATTTTACAGTAACAATTGAACCTTTTTCAATTTGTGTTCCTTGTTGAGGATCTTGACTTATCGCATTCCCTGTTCCTACAATACGTATATTAAGTCCTAAATTGTTAAGAGTTTCTATACATTTTGTCATACTTAATCCTTTTAAATTTGGAACTGTAACAGTTTGTTTTACATCCCCATCTACTGTAAATCCTCTTACTAGTGAGTTTTTATTTATGCTAGCTCCAGCTTTAGGTAATTGATCTTTTATAACATCAGTATCTGACGCTTTTGAGTTAAGCTCTAGTCTACATGTTACTTGATTTAATATATCTCTTGCTTCTTTTACTGTCTTTCCAGTTATATCTGGTACAATTATTTCATCCATATTTGTATCTTGTACTTTATAATCTGGTTTAATGTCATAATATCTAAGTGTTTCTTCTAAAATATTTGCTACCACAGGTCCTGCAAGAAGTCCCCCAGAATGCCCTTGATCTCCTTGTGGATCATATAAATAAACTGTAACAACAAATTCTGGATCATTTATTGGAGCTACTCCTACAAATCCACCAGCATACCATAAATTACTTCCTCTTTCTTGCTCTGCTGTAGCTGTCTTACCTCCAACTCTATATCCTTGTATTTTAACAGCCTTAGCAGTACCTACTTCTGCAGTACTTTCCATAGCGCTTAATACATCTTTAGAAGTTTTTTCTGAAACAATTTGTTTTTCTGCTACTGGCTCTATTTTTTTAGAATATTTACCATCTGGGCTTTTAATTTCTTTTACAACATGTGGTGTCATATATACTCCATTATTTGCTACTGCAGATATAGCTGCAGTAAGCTGTAAACATGTTGTAGAAAAAGTTTGACCAAATGCTGTTGTAGCCATATCTACAGCAGTTATTGTTTTGGGATCATGTACAACTCCTGTTTCTTCACCAGGAAGATCAATTCCTGTTTTTTTACCAAATTTAAATGCATCTAAATACTCACAATAAACTTCACTACTAATCATTTGAGATATTTGCATAAATACTGGGTTACAAGAATTTTGTAATCCTTCTCTTAAACTTTGTAATCCATGGTTTCTAGGATGTCTCCAACATCTAATATCCCATCCTCCTATTTTCATTACACCTGTACAGTTAAATTTTGCTTTATCATCTATTCCTACTAAATTTTCCTCTAATGCAGCTGCTGTAGTTATAATTTTAAAAGATGACCCTGGTTCATATGCACTTGAAATTGCATCGTTAATCCACATATCTTCTAATATTTTCTTTCTCTCTTTAGAATCTGCTGTTTCAAATTTAACTTTTAAATCTTCTGTTATAGGTTCAAATGGATTATTTAAATCATAATCTGGATAATTTGCCATAGCAATAACTTCACCTGTTTTTGGATTCATGACAATTGCTGTTGCACTTTTAGCTCTATTTTCTATGGCTGCTTTTTTTAACTCTTTTTCTACTATTTGTTGTATTGTTGCATCTATAGTAAGAACAATATCCATACCATTTTTAGGATCAATATATTTTTCTTCTTTAAATGGTGTCTCACGCCCAGCAACATCATATATTCCAACTATCTT
>X411_Leopard__coassemble_139_pt1 | contig 14898 bp, 15 predicted proteins | sample X411_Leopard__metabat2_low_PE_002 | metagenome-assembled genome bin X411_Leopard
ATGTAGAAGGAGTAATAGAAATTACAGATGAATCTAGATTACTAGATATACGTGTTGGCGGAAAAGGTCAAGATGCAGGAAGTGGAAATAGTGGAACTGTCTCTAAACTTAATTCAAATGGCGGATACAACGGTGGCGGAAATGGTTCTGGAATAGGCGGTGCCGGAGGTGGCGGAGCTACAGAAATACGTTTAGGTGGAGAAGGTTTAGAAAATAGAATAATGGTAGCTGCCGGTGGCGGCGGAAATACACTTTCAGCGGAATTTTCACAAAAAGCAGACGGTGGTTTAGATCATGCAGAACATATGAATATCTCTAACGGAGAAGATGGATGTATAGATTTACATGTACCTCCTTATGGAAATGATGAATGTGGTGGAGGAGCCGGTTTATATGGTGGAAAAACAGTTCATGGAGATGATGCTAAATATGCATTTGGTGGAACAAATTATATAAATACATCATTTTTCCAAAATTATAATATGTCTGCAGGAATACAAACAGGTGATGGAAAAGTTGTAATAACAAGATTAAAATAAAGTAGGTGATATAATGGATGAAAATGCTATTAAATTTATATATTTAGCAGTAGGTATATTTATTTCTTTGGCAATAGTTACAGGATTAATAATTTCTCTTAATGCATATAAAGAAGCGTTTGATATAGTTGAATCTAGTAGTATGGGACTTAAAGGAGAATTTATAGAATTAGAAAAATATAATGGTGCAACATTAAAAGGAATAGATGTATTAAACACAGTTAAAAAATATGCAGAAGATGATTATATATCTGTTGTAGTAGATTTTACAGGTGCACAAAATTTAGAATTTAATGCTAAAACTCAAACAGAAGAAGCATATAACAATAAAATAGAAATATTAAGAAATTATTTAAATAAATCAACTTTAGCAGGTCTTAGTTATTATAATAAAGAATTTAGATTTGAAGTAGAAGGTCTAGAAAGAAATATGGAAAAAATAGAAGGACCCGTTGTTATAAAAGTAAGAGAGGTGTAAAATGGAATCAAATACTAGTAATGCAATTTTTATTGGTGTATCAACATTTATATTTGTTGCAGCTATATCAACGACATTAATATTATTATCAATAGTAGAAAATATGTCTAAAATCTCTTTAGAAAAAATAGGAGATGTAGATAAAACTGTACTACAAGTTTCAGAAGAAGTAAATTCAAATATTGTTACAGGACACGAAGTATTAACATATTACGCAAATTATGTTGTACCACAAAACGATGATTTTGTATTTAAACAATGTTCTGATTCTAGTTTTAAATCTTGTACTGATTTAACAGATGCTTTCTTTAGAGATAAGCTAGATAAAAATTTTATTAAATATACTTCAATGACTAAAAATAAAAATGGGGAAGAAGTTCCTCTAATCAGATTTGTTTTCTGTAATAAACCAGATAAACAATGTGCTGAAATCGAATATGATACTACAAAATAAAGAGGTGATATAATGGATGATAATTTAAGTTTTGTTGTAGCAGTTATACTTGCAGTTTTATTATTAGTATTCTTTCCGTTATATAATGCCTTTGAAAGACAAGATGATATTTCTTATGAAGTAGCATTAAAAGTTGTAACAAATTTTGCGGATAAAGTAAGACAAACAGGATATATAACTAAAGACGATTATGATAAATTTGTAAGTGAACTTATTACAACAGGAAATACATACGATATTAAAATAGAAGCACATAGAAAAATGCTAAACAGAGTAAATAATGATGTTGTAGCAGAAAATTATGAAATAGACTATAATAGAGATATATTTAAAGAATTAAATAAAAAATTTATAGATAATCCTAAATCTTCTATAAAGTCAGAAGCATATCTTTTAGAAGAAGGAGATTACTTTTATGTAAAAGTTAAAAATACAAATGTTACACAAGCAACTATGATATTTGGACTTATTGCTGGAATAAGAAATCCAGTTAAAATAAATTTATCGTATGGGGGGCTTGTTACAAATAATGAATGGAAAGATGCGGATGTTGAATTTGAAACAGATTTAAACACACAAAAGAGTGACGTTATATGGCAAAAAACACTTAAAGGTAGCCAAGTAAATGTAGGTGGCGAACCAGGAGAATATAATTTTGCTGCACCTGAAACTACAAGAGTTGCAACAAACTTTAAAATAGAATTTGTAGCAGAACCTTTTGCCGAAACTGTTGATATGACACAGTCTATGTTTGAAGATGAGTCACTATTAAAACCAATTAGAACTTTAATACAACCATCTCCATTAAAAGGAGCAAGAGCAGGTCTTGGAGTAGCACTTGGAAATAATGGAATAGCTGTTATACAAAGAAATTTAGATAAACCAATATATTCAGCACTTATATATCACAAGGCTAATTTATCTGGTAGACACAAATATACAATTGTTGTAAAAGATAATACACCATATTTATATATTGATGATAAATTTGTAAAAGTGGGAGATAAATCACAATTTACATTATATTCTGGAACAGCAGATGGTATAGGTAAAGATTTCTTTGGAGCATTTAAAGGAAAACTTTATGAGATTTCAGTTAGTAAAATTTAAATAAAGAAAGGAGAAAATATATGAAGATTTTAGATTATGCAATTGTTTTTGTAATTATAGTATTACCAATAATACTTGCCGTAAATATAAATATAAGTTCAAAAATAAAAGCACAAAACTTAGAATCATATTATAAAAACTTAATAGATAGTGCAATTTCAGATGCTTCTAAAGCCATGAAAGAAGTAGAAAATGCAGACAGTGAAGTTGACTATGGATATTCTGGAGAAGGCGAAAAAAAAGTTAGTATAAATGCAAAACATGCAGTAGATATTTTCTTTGATTCTTTATTTTACAATTTAGATATAAAAGGTAATGAACAAGCAGAAGAAAGATTAAAAATGTATGTTCCTGCTATTGCAGTAGTAGATTACAATGGTGTACATATGTATTCTGTAGAAAAATATAGAGATACAGATGGAAATTCATTTGTAAAACATATAATGAAACCTAAAAAATATTTTACTTATTCATATAATGTAGAAGTTAAATTTAATGATAAATTAGGTAAAACAGAATATAAAATAGTACCTGGAACAGATCACACAGTTAATTTTACATTAAATAATTTTATAACTCATATAGATAAAGACGGAAATACTTTTAAAAGATTTATGGAAGATGAAGAAATGCAAAATTTACTATTTGATAATGCTGTAGAAGATAGTACAAATACTGTTAGAAGTAATCTAATTGCACAATTAAAAGAAAAACAAAAAGAAGTAATTGTACAAACGGTTGCAAATGAAATAGCAACGGCTATAAATAGACATAATAAATATGCAGAAGAAAGAGGAGTAAGATATACATTTACATTTCCAACAATGTCAGAAGATGAATGGTTTTCTACTGTACAAGATGTAGGTATACTTGCTTTCGTACAAGGTATGTCAGTTGGTAATAAATATTTAAATCACTACTCATATGGGTTATCTAAATTATCATATAACCAAAGATATTTTCCAAGTACAAATGCAAAAGGAAAAGAATTTTTTGGACCTGGAACAGAGATGACAGAAAATAATTTATATCATAAAGATAAAGTATGTAGTTTATACCAAAGAACAACACCAGTACATGATCCGCTATATTTTAAAACAAAAAAAGAAGCAGCAACACTTGGATATTCACCATGTCCAGTATGTTTTTATGATATGATAGATTATTATTTCCCAGCAGGAATAGATCATACAAAACCAATAGATAAAGATATTGTTAACGGTTTACCAGGAGGTAAATATCTAAAAGTAGGTGAATCTAAAACTTTTGGTTATACAGGTGTTCCAATAACATATACATTAGAACCAGGTAAATACCAAATAGAAGCATGGGGAGCACAAGGTGGCGGAAGTAGTACAAGACCAGAAGAAGCAGGTGGTCGTGGCGGCTATGTAAAAGGCGATTTAACAATAGATAATGTAACTACTTTAAATCTATATATCGGTGGTAAAGGAAAAGATGGCTCTGGCATGGATGAAAGTCAATTAATAGATGGTAAAAAAGTATATGTAGATAATAAATACACAAAAGGCGGTTTCAACGGAGGAGGTAATGCTTCTGGTATTGGAGGTGCCGGTGGTGGAGGTGCCACAGATATTAGAATAGGTGGTACTGAACTTAAGCATAGAGTATTTGTTGCAGGAGGTGGCGGTGGAGCTACAGGATATTCTAGTAGTTCACAAATAGTAAAAGAAAAAGCTGGTGGTGGAGAAAAGACACCAGATAATTCAGATTTAGCTGCAACAATGAGTAGTATACACAGAAAAAATTCTATTGGTAATTCAATTCAAGGATCTGGTTATGGTGAAGATATTAATATTGTAAATGAAGGTACACCAGTTTTATTATATGGAGAAAATGGATGCACAAATAGACATATGCCAAGATATCCAAATGATGAATCTGGAGGTGGCGGTGGCTACTACGGTGGAGCTGTTTATCATGGAGATAATGCAAAAATATCACATGGTGGAACAAGTTATGCAAATACATCTTTATTTAGCAATGTTTTATATACAAAAGGAATAAGAGATGGTAATGGACAAATAGTAATTAAGAGATTAAAGTAAAAAGATTGTCGAAAAAGTTCTAAAAAATAGTAATGTATTGATTTACATTGCTATTTTTTTTATAATGTGTGTTGAGGGAAGATAATATGAATATAGAAAAAAATATATTTAAAACTTTTTTAATGTTAATAGCAAAAATAATTATGATATTATTGCTATTTGCAGTATCTATTTATTTTTGGCCATTTACACTTGCTATATTTACAGCTATGTGTTTAGAGCCATTAATACGAAAAATAATGGATAAAACTAAATTTAAAAGAAAGTATATAGGTTTAATACTTGTAGTAATAGTTTATACGATTTTAATATCAATTTGTTTTTTACTAGTATATAAACTTATAACAGAGTTATCTTCTTTATCTTCTAAACTGCCAGAAATATACGATAAGATTTCATATTTTATGGATAAAATTTATTTAGAAGTAATGAAAATTTTAAATAAATTTCCACAAGAAGTGACTGTCAAAATATATGAAGTTGGAAGAAATGTTCTAAATAAAGGTATGAATTTTTTATATGTATTACTTAATAAAAGTTTAAGTATAATTACATTTTTACCAAGTTTGCTTGTTTATGTAGTCGTCAATTTTTTAGCTACCATTTTTTTAGTTGTCGACAGAAACAAAATAACCACTTTTTTAAAAGAAAAAATCAATGCAAAGTATTTAAATAAAGTATTTAATTTTATTAAAGAAAGCAGTAAAACTTTTTTAACTTTTTTGAAAGCACAATCATTGCTACTTCTCATTACCTTTTTAGAATTATTAATTGCATTTATAATAATTAAACAGCCATACCCCATAGTGCTAGCTTTAATTATTGCCCTTGTAGATGCTCTTCCAATTCTAGGCACGGGGACGGTGCTTTTACCATGGAGTATATTTCTTAGTTTTAATGGAAAAATAAATATATCAATTTTTTTAATCATAACATACTTAACTATTATAATTGTTAGACAATTAATTGAACCAAAAATAGTTAGCAAAGCAATAGGTGTTCATCCCCTTGTCACCTTACTTTGTATGTATATATGTTTTAAGGTATTCGGTTTAATTGGTTTATTTATTGGAAGTATATTGGCAGTTTTATTAAAAAATATTTTAGTTAACGAAGGATAATTTAATTATCCTTCATTAATATTTATTTTACATATGTGTCTTTGGGAGTTTCTATTTGATTAATTTTTTCAATTTTAATAATGGGCATTTGTTTATCATTATATGTACCTTTTGAAAGTGTTCCATAAATTTCTACCCATGTATCGTCTTGAAAGCGTTGATTATTTTCTAAGTAACAAAGAGTTCCAGCAATTTTATCTTCTGAGTTTATTATTATATTTCTACCACATACAAAAATATTTTCATTAAAGTCTGGCATTCTAAATACAAAACCGGACATTTTAATTTTTTTATTGATAACTTTATCCATATTTTCATGTATATTTTTAATTTCTTTCATATAGTTTTCTTTAGTTATTATTATATCTACATTTTCTTTTGTTATATCTGGTACTTCTTTAAAAAATGAATCTGAAAATTGTAGAAATAATGATGTAATAATAGCAATTAGTATAACGAAAAAAAATATTGTTTTCTTATTTATTTTAAAATTACATATAAACATATAAACACCTCTTCTTTATTTAATTATATTCTATAATATTTAAATTTATGAAGTATGAAAAAAATATATGAATTATATTACAAAAATATTGCAAATTATTATAAATGTGATACAATATAGCTAGTATAAATAGGAGGAAGTTATGAAATTATTAGAAAGAATTTTTGGTACGTATAGTTCGAGAGAATTAAAAAAAATACAACCAATTATAGATAAAATAAATGAATTAGAAGAAGAATGTAGTAAATTAAAAGATGAAGATTTTGTGAAAAAAACAGAAGAATTTAAAAATAGATATAATAATGGAGAAAGTTTAGATGATTTACTTCCAGAAGCATTTGCAGTTGTAAGAGAAGCATCAATAAGAGTATTAAATATGAGACCATATGATGTACAACTTATAGGTGGAATTGTACTTCACCAAGGAAGAATTGCAGAAATGAAAACAGGTGAGGGAAAAACATTAGTAGCAACACTTCCAGCTTATTTAAATGCTTTAACAGGAAAAGGTGTACATGTTATTACTGTAAATGATTATCTTGCTAAAACTCAAAGTTTAACTATGGGAAAACTTTATAGATTTTTAGGTCTTACAGTTGGAATTGTAATAAATGATATGAGTCCAGATGAAAAAAGAAAAGCATATCATTGTGATATAACATATGGAACAAATAATGAGTTTGGTTTTGATTATTTAAGAGATAATATGGCCATGGATAAACAAGACATGGTACAAAGAGAACTTAATTTTGCTATTGTCGATGAAATAGATAGTATTTTAATAGATGAAGCAAGAACACCATTAATAATATCTGGTATGGCTGAAAGATCTACAGATTTATATGAAAAAGCAAATAAATTTGTAAAGGGATTAAAAGCAAAAGTATTAATAGAAACTGACGATAAAAAGACAGAGGAAGAATCTGATTTAAGTGATTATGATTATGTAGTTGATTTAAAAAGTAGATCTGTTACATTAACAGAGAGAGGTACTAAAAAAGCAGAAAGTTTCTTTGGAGTTGAAGATATAAGTGATGTACAAAACTTAACTATTTCACATCATATTAATCAAGCTTTAAGAGCATATGGTGTTATGCATAATGAACAAGATTATATAGTTCAAAATGGTGAAGTAATAATAGTAGATGAATTTACCGGAAGACTTATGTATGGAAGAAAATATAGCGATGGATTACACCAAGCTATAGAAGCAAAAGAAGGTGTTGAAATAGCAAATGAAACAACAACACTTGCTACTGTTACATTCCAAAATTATTTTAGAATGTATGATAAATTATCTGGTATGACAGGTACAGCTAAAACAGAAGAAGAAGAGTTTAAAGGAATATATGCATTAGATGTAATAGAAATTCCAACAAATAAACCAGTAGTTAGAATAGATAGAAATGATGTTGTATATAAAACTAAAAAAGAAAAATATGAAGCTATTATTAATGAAATAAAATTATCATATGAAAAAGGTCAACCAGTATTAGTTGGTACAATTACAATAGATACTTCAGAATTATTAAGTAAAATGTTAAAAAAAGAAGGAATACCACATCAAGTATTAAATGCTAAATATCACGATAAAGAAGCTCAAATAATTGCACAAGCAGGTAGATATAAAGCAATTACAATTGCTACAAATATGGCAGGTAGAGGAACAGATATTATGCTAGGTGGTAACCCAGAATATTTAGCAAGAGGTGAAATGGCTAAAAATGGTTATGAAGAAGAACTAATAGATATAGCAACATCACCTATTAAACATGAAAAAGAAGAAGAAATAAAAGCTAGAGAAGAATTCTTAAAACTTGAATCAAAATACAAAGAAATTACACAAGAAGAAAAAGCAAAAGTAATAGATGCAGGTGGATTAAAAATAATTGGTAGTGAAAGACATGAATCAAGACGTATAGACAACCAATTAAGAGGTAGAGCAGGTAGACAAGGAGATAAAGGTGAGTCAAGATTCTTTATTTCTTTTGAAGATGATTTAATGAAATTATTTGCTGGAGAAAGAATGCTTGCTTTAGCAAATAGTTTAGGAATTCCAGATGGTCAGCCACTAGAACAAAAAATGTTAACAAACTCAGTTGAAACTGCTCAAGGAAAAGTAGAAGGAAGAAACTATAGCATTAGAAAATCTGTACTTGAGTACGACGATGTAATGAACAAACAAAGAGAAATAATATATGCACAAAGAAGACAAATATTAACTGCAGATAGTATAAAAGATACAATTATGAAATTTGCAAAAGATTATGCATATGAACTTGCAAATGTATATCTTGCAAATGTAGATACTATAGATGATATAGACTATGTATCATTAAATACAAATATTAACGCAGTATATGGATTACCTAATTTAATAAAAAAAGAACAAATTGAAGAAATTTCAGAAGAATTTGTTGGTGAATTAATAGCAAATAAGGTTATAGATTTCTATAATGCAAAAGAAAAAATAATAGAAGAAAATATTGCTAAAAACGGTGGTACAAATGGTCTTAGAATGCTAGAAAAATATATTATGCTTAGAATAGTAGATAGTAAATGGATGGATCATATAGATAGCATGGATGAACTTAAAGAAGGTATAGGATTAAGAGCATATGGACAATCAAATCCAATACAAGAATATAAAAAAGAAAGTTTTGATATGTTCGAAAACTTAGTTCAAGATATTAAAGTAGATACATTAACTAAATTATACCATCTAGGAAATGCAACAGAAACTACTGTAGATACAAAAGAAGATGCACCAATTATAACATCATATTCTTCAGCTAATCTAGATAATACTCCAAAGGAAGTTAAACCTAAACAACAACCAGTACATGTAGGTAAAAAAATAGGGAGAAATGAACCTTGTCCTTGTGGAAGTGGTAAGAAATATAAACATTGTTGTGGAAAAGATGCATAAAATAATGTAAATACAAAATAAAGGTGTGAACAAAAGTATATATGTTTACACCTTTTTATTATAAAAGGAGAAAAAGTTATGAAAGTTATAAAGAAAATATTTGAAATACTGTTACCTATCTGCATAACATGTATTATGCTAAGTATTGGTATAGATAATATAGCAACTAAAAGTTTAAAAGAATATATATTAAAAGATGAAGTGGCAGATATTTTTATTGAACCGTTAACAGATAGTTATGATTTAGATGTATTATTTAAATTTAAAGAAAATATATCTAATAATAAAAATATGAATAGCATAACTAAAAAAACTTTAAAAGAAATTGTGAATACAACTATAAAAAAAGATACAGTAAGTAATATAGATTTTGAAGAAAATATACAAAATATAATTAAAGAAGAGTTATATGGTAAAATAAATTCAAGCGATGAAGAAAAAGTTTATAAATATGTAAATAAAAAAATAAATAAATTAAATTATATAATTGAATCAAATGTAGGCTTTTTCGAAGATGATATTTTATTTAAAATAATAATTATAACATATAGCATAGTTACATCTATTTTATTTAGAATAGTAGTAGTATTAATTTTAATAAGTAGTTTAGTTACAATTTGTATGTATAAAAATGTTAATAAATATAATGTATTATTTAAATGCTTATTAACATCTTTTATAATTTGTATATTTATTATACTTTCTATTTTACTTTTATCTGGAAGAATAGAACAATACTATAGCGGAGGATGGATAGATAATATAGATATTAGTATTTTTATAGCATTTGCTATTGTAGAATTAATATTAAGTTGTATATTTAAATTTATATATAAAAGAAAAGAGGAAAGTAAATGTTAGAAACAGCAAGAGGTTTATTGTATGTAAATAATAAAATACCAAATGAGATAAAAGATTTTAAAGAGGGATATGTATTTATAAAAAGAATAAAGTATATAGATAATAAAGAGTATGTATATTATGCATTACCTGGTGGTCATTTAGATAATGGTGAAACAGCAGAAGAAGCTGTCATTCGTGAAATAAAGGAAGAACTAAATATAGATGTAAAAATAAATAAAAAAATTTTAGAAATGCATAATAAAAATATAAATAAAAAAGAAAAATTTTATGAACTAGAATATTTAAATGGAGTATTAAAAGAAGGAAATGGAGAAGAATTTAAGAATCCATGTGTAGAAAAATACGGTAGATATGAAATAGAAATAATAAGCAAAAAAGATATAAAAAAATATAATATACTTCCCGTAGAAATAAAAAAAATAATAATAAAAAGCTGAAACTATTTTGTTTCAGCTTTATTTTCTTCTATACCTTTTGTAATAGGAGTAAGATGTAATATATCTTTATTATTACTAGGTTTTATCTCTAAATTTAAGTTACCTTTTGCAGATAATCCAACCATTTTTATTTTTGTTTTACCTGGTTTTAATGTTATTTCTTTATTTTTCTTACCGGATTTATTACAAAGGGTTATAACATCGTTAGATGGTGTTATTAATACAAGTTTATATTTCCCGTTTTCAATTTTACTTTTAAAAGATAATGTTACTTTTGTTTCTTTCATAGCTTCTATTTCCCAAATAGTATCTGTGCCTGAAAATTCAAAATTAAGATTAGTTTTGTTATCTTTGTTTGTACCAGATTTAGAAATGATTGAGTATGTATCTGAATTTAATGCAATTTTATTATTATCATTAAATAATTTATTATATGTTTCAAATTCTGGAGTTTTATTTAGTAATAGCGGTTTTATTGTAACATACCATACTAATATTAAAGTACAAATTGCAATTATACTAATTAAAATAATTTTAATATTTATCTTCTTCATGTGTCCCCCTATTTTTTTATTAATGATATTATACTATCATATGTCATTATATCTTTTTGTATTTCAATTACATTTTTATTCTTGTCTAGAAGATATGTACCAGGTATTGTTGTATCTTCTTTATTTAATTTAGTTCTAATATATTTATTAGGATCCCATAGAACAAAGAAGTTTGCATCGTATTTTATTAAAAAGTTTTCTAAATCTTCTTTATTTTTATCATGAGAAACTATAATGTAATTAATATTTTCACTTTCAAGTTGAGCTTTTTTTAATGCATCTATTTCTTCTATACAACTTGGACACCAAGAAGCTAAAAAAAATAAAATAGTATTTCTTGAGTTATCTATACAATCTATATTTGAACTTGTGACTGTATGTATTATAGAATTATTTCTTTGAGAAAGTGGAACATAATTTATATTTTGTTCAGCTGAATGAGTTATATTGACGTTTTTACTATTCTCTAAATTAATTTTATTTATTCTAAGAACAACAAATCCTAAAAAAATAATAAAAATACTTATTAATGAAGATACGTATATTATTTGAAATTTAGATAGTTTCATAATGTTCTCCTTCGACATTATTATACACTAAAAAAAGTATTCTGTAAATATAATTACAATTTTTAAAAAAAATATTGTTTTTTTATAAAGTATGTTATAGAATATAGTTAAAATGAGGTGATATTATGAAAAAAGGAAACAAAAATATTATAATAGCTGTTGTGGTTCTAATTGTAGTCTTAATTGTTGCAGGAGTATTATATTTAAATAATGTAAAAAAATATCAACAAAAATATGAACCATATGCTAAAAAAATGGAGACATTTGGTTTTAATCAAAGATATAATGATGAAAAAACTAATGCATACAAATCTGTAAAAAAAGGAGAAGCAATAGCTTTAGTATTATCTGCTGTTTATAATACAAATGATATTACAGAAATAGGATATAACCCACTATTTGAAGATAAAAATTCAGCATGGGTTAGATATGCAGAAGTAGAAGGTGTTATTCCTGAATCTTCTATTACAAAAGAAAATGTAAATAAAAAAGTTACTATGTTAGAAGTTATTACATACCTAGGAAAATGTAAAGAATTATTCTTAGATAAAGAACTTGATACAAATGTAGAATTAAAAATCAAAGGAACTAAGAAATTATCTAAAGAACAAATCAATTATTTAAAAGATGCAGTTAAAATGGGGATAATAGAAAATAAAGGATTCTTTAATGCTAATGAAAAAATTAAAAGAGGCGAATTTAATAAAATAGTTATGGATTATATGAATCAAAATTTAAAAACATTTGATTTAGGTATTGAAGTAGAAACAGATACTACTTTATATCCAAGCAATGTTGTAGATTATCCATATATTGCAAAAGGAATAGATAAATCAATATATGAAATACCATTTAAAAATGTAGAAGGTAAGAAAATACAAAAACCAAATGAAGTTTATAGTATATTTAAAAACATTTCAACTTTAACAGAAGAAACTGTAAAAACATATTTTGATTTATTATTAAATGTAGATTATAGAACAATTAATGCAGAAGAATTAAAAACAAAATATAAAGATTTAATGCAATTCTTCCCACAAATCGGTGAAGTAGATGCATATGTTAATTTTGTAAAAGAAAATAAACTTGTTATTAAAGGTAATGCAAATCCTTTATGGCCAATAATTTATTATGATGGAGATAATTATAGAGTACGTACAGAAGTTAACTTTGAAGTAGTTAGTGGAAATACAAATGAAAATGTTCTATTAGGAGATTTAACATCACAAGAAAAAACTACATATGAAAAAAATAATTCATTTATAGTTGACGTACCACTTGAATATGGTATTTCATCTCATAAATTATATAGTCAATTCTTTAATTTAGGAAGTGCAAAAGTAAAATAAGGAAGAAGTCATAACATATGTTATGGCTCTTTATTTATCTAAATTTATAAAATTTTGTTGGAATACTTGTATTTTGGCTATATAAATGATAATATATGTTGAAGTGTTAATTACATAACTTTTTGTGTTTTACTTGTAAAAATAGTTTACATATAATATAATACATTTAGGAGGAAATAGAATGTTTACGGAATTTAAAAATACAAAAATAGATCCAAGAGAAATATCTACAAATTCATTAGCTTTTTTAGGGGATTGTGTATATACAATGTTTGTAAGAGAACATTTAATATGTACAAGTAAAGCACAAGCAGGAATATTACATAGAAAAGCAATTAAATATGAAAGTGCAAAGTCACAACATAAAATAATGATGTACTTTTTAGAAAATAATCTTTTAACAGAAGAAGAGATAGAGGTATTTAAAAGAGGAAGAAATAGTAACGCAAATACAGTTCCTAAAAATGTAGATGTTACTATATATAAAATAGCTACAGGTTATGAATGTTTATTAGGGTATATATATTCAAGTAAAAATATAGAAAGAGCAGAAGAAATAATGAGAATGTCAATAGAATATATAGATAAGGAGATAGCTAAAGGTGAGATATAACACAAAAATGGAATGTGCTAGATACTTAAATGATGTATATGGCAAAAATGTATTTAATAATATAGTAAGGCAAAAAAATTTAGAAAAAGGATATGATGAAAGAGTATTAAGTATTATACGTAAAGAATATGATATTTTTTTTGAAAATATGTATAATAATATTGAACTTGAATATTCTTCAGAAAAAATACAAAATTTAATAAAAGAATTTGATATTTTTATAGATTTAGTTTATAGTAATAGTAAAGAGGTTTTAAAAATTTATACAAATATATTTTTAAGTGAAGAAGCGTATATAAAAAAATTTAATAGTTATGATGATAAATTAGGTGACTATATAGTAGAAGCTATTAAATATTATATAAATTAAAGCTTTATTTGGAGGATACATATGAAAAATAAGATATTAAGATTAACAGATGGTAGTGTAGATATGAATAAAATGTCTAAAGAAGAGTTAGAGGCATTAAAAGAAAGAACAGAAGAGGTTCATTTAAATTTTACAAAATTAACCGAAAATCTAGATATATCATCAGATAAATATAAAGTACTTTTAGTTCTTGGTGAAAATGAATTAATATACAATGATGGAGAATTCTATGTTGGAGAAACATTATCACCAGAAAATAAAAGAAAAATTTCAAAACAAAGAGCACAACAAATATTTGTAGATTATTATTCGAGATATCATATAAAAGCAAAAATAAAAGAAGATGTAGATAAAAAAGTTGTAAATGAAAAAGAAATTGAAAAAGATAAAGTAAATGTAAAAGAAAAAGTTAAAGAAGACGATGCATTCGAAAGATAAAAAAAGTGTAGCTAATAGCTACACTATATAAATGGTGCACCATCAGGGGCTCGAACCCTGGACCAATTGATTAAGAGTCAACTGCTCTACCAACTGAGCTAATGGTACATCACCGTTATTATACTACTAAATTTGACACTTGTCAATAAACAAGGAGGTAAAAATGTATTATATTTTTAATTTTATAGCATTTATTATATTATCCTTTTTAATTATACTAGTAACAAAGAAAATGATGATATATAGCATTAGAAGAATAGCAATATTTTTAAGGTGGAAAAACAATATTGTAGGACAACTTTTAGGATATGCAACTTCTACGCCAGAGTTAATTGGAGCGATTGTATCTGGTAGTATAGGTATGATAGAAACAAGTATAATAAATGTATTGTCATCCAATATAGTAAATTTGGTTCTTGTATTAATTACTGCAATGTGTTTTAAAAAAACAAAAAGTATTTTTAATAAAAAATTTAAATATGATTATATTATGGTTGTA
>X411_Leopard__coassemble_149_pt1 | contig 14099 bp, 11 predicted proteins | sample X411_Leopard__metabat2_low_PE_002 | metagenome-assembled genome bin X411_Leopard
AAAAAAAACTAAAAAAGCAGATGCTAAAAAAGTAGAAGCAAAAGAAACTAAAAAAATAGATGCTAAAAAAGCAGAAGCAAAAGAAACAAAAAAAGTAGATGCTAAAAAAGTAGAAGTAAAAGAAACTAAAAAAGCAGATGCTAAAAAAACAGAATCTAAAGAAACTAAAAAAGATGAAGATAAAAAAATAAATATAAATGTAAAAAACAAAGATAAACAAAAAAATAAAGTAAAAAAAGAAAAGAAAGTTCTTACAAAAGAAGAAAAAGAAGAACTTAAAAAAGTTAAGAAAACAAATAGAAAATTATGGCTTGAAAAAAATAAAGGAGGACTTATAATATTTTCAATATGTGCAGTCCTTATAGTAACTTTAGGTGTAATTTTAACAATATATTTAACAAATGATTCAGCTAGAACTGCAGTAACATATAAAGGTGGAAAAATTTCTAAAGAAGTATATGAAGTATACTATAAGATAATGGGACCACAATATGCACTTTATTATGGTGAAGATGAAAATACAATTAAACAAGTAATTGCAAATAAAGTAGGATCAGACTTCTATTTAAAAGAAATGGCTGAAAAAGAAGGATTAAAAATAGAAAAATCAGAAATAGAAGAAATTGAAAAACAATTTAAAGATGAAGAATTTATGAAATTATTAGAAGAACAAAAAATAAATCCAGATTTATTAAGAGATTTATATAAAAATGATGTTCTAATAGGAAAATTATTAGATAAGAAAAAAGAAAATGTTACAGATGAAGAAGTTAATAAATTAATTAACGAAAAATATAAAGATCAAGATTTAAATAAATATATAACAAGACATATATTATTTAAAACTACAAATGATCAAAATGAAGCTTTACCAGCAAATGAAAAAGAAGCTGTAAAAGTTAAAGCACAAGCTATTTTAAATAGAGCACTTGCAGGAGAAGATTTTGCAGCTTTAGCAAAAGAATTCTCAGATGATGGCTCTAAAGAAAATGGTGGAGTTATTGAAATGTACAATGATGGTACAATAGTAAAAGAATATACAGATGCTGTTCTTACATTAAAAGATGGCCAAATTTATGGTGCATTAGTAGAAAGCCAATTCGGATATCATATTATCAAATTAGATAAAAAAGTAGCAGATGGTAGAAAAGAAATGCTAAGAGAAGAAATTGTAGAAGAATGGTATACAAAAATGATGGAAGAAGCAAATGTAAATGTTAAAGCAGAAGTTATAGGAGAAGTTAAATAATGTATACTTATATTAGTAGTAAAGATAACGATAAAATTAAGTATATAAAAAAATTAGATACCAAAAAGTATAGAGATAAAGAAAATCTTTATATAATAGAAGGAATAAAAATGTCTCTAGAAGTAGTAAACTCAATGTCATTAAAGCAAAACATTGAGTTTGCTTTATATTCTAAAGAAATATTACAAAGTATTAATAATGGAGATAAAATGTTAGATAGTTTAAAAAGCCTTTCAGATATAACAAATGTTATAGAAACAACAAAAGACGTTATAAATTATCTTACTTCTACAGTTACTCCACAGGGAATTATACTAGTTGTAAAGAAATCTAAAAAAAATATATTTAATTATATTAAAGAAAATAAAAATACTAAATTTTTAATAGTAGATAGAGTACAAGATGCTGGAAATTTAGGTAGTATAATTAGAAGTGCCAATGCTTTTGATTGTAAAAATATAATATGTGTAAAAGGTACAACAGATCCTTTTTCGGATAAAGTAATACGTAGCACAATGGGTGGGTTTTTAAAAACAAATATTTTTGAAGTAGAAAAAGATGAAATAAAATTACTTTTAAATACTTTAAAAGAACAAAATTATAATATTGCAGTAACAGCATTATATAATAGTGTAGAATTTGAAGAGGCTAAATCACAAGGTAAAATTAATGAAAAAACAATTTTTGTTGTAGGAAATGAGGCAAATGGTGCTTGTGATGAGTTTTTAAATAATGCAGATATTAGAGTTAGATTAAAAATGTCTGAAGATGCAGAATCACTTAATGTTGCAATGGCGACATCTATTTGTTTGTATGAACAATATGTTTTAAAATAGGCAATTTATTGCCTATTTTTTCATAAATGTTGATTATATAGAATATACATGTAATTGACACATATTTGTCACAAGAGTTTATTTGACTTTTTAGCTATTATATGATAATATATAGTTGTAAATGGTACAGTATTCTAGTCATAGCGTTTTTTGCAAAGGTGGGCCTAAAAATCCATCAAAGGGCAAATCGATGACGCTTTGTATATTAGCTTTGATTGCCGGATTGGGGCTTTTATATGAAGAAATGAAATTAAGGTGCAGTTACAATGGCATGTAATGATAAGTGCCTTCTTTTCGCTGAGGCATATTAGTGGCGCATGTTTCTCTGATTGCAAATCTAATATGAAAACCTAATATTAGAGAGTACTAATATTAGATGTAGCCTGTCGTGAGTGAAAATAGCGGATAAAGAGAAATCGTATAATATTTTTTAAGGCCAAAAAAATATTGTATCTGTCTTTTGAAATTATTTTTGCAAAAGCGAATAAGCATTGAATTAACTATGTTTGGGAAAACCTCTAGACTGTTGTAAAGCAAGTATATTTGGGATTGAAGTGTGGACTAAGTGGTAATCAAGTCACTTTTAAGGTAACTTAAAGTTATAGATTTTAAAGGGAAACCGCCTGGAGGAAACAAAGGGTAATTTATAGGGAAAACCTACTTGACCTAAGCCGCAAAATTTACTAAATATATTACCTAAAATATTTTATTTAAAAGGAGATAGTTAAAGTGGAAAAATCAGATGATCCGCAGGTGATTAGTGATTTAAAACAGAAAAAGGTATCTAAAAAGAAAGTAAAAAAACAAGAAAAGAAAAATAAAAATACTTGGATATACGCTATATTTGGGATAACATTTGTATTATCAATAATTTTTAGTGTAATATCTAATATATTAGTTGAAAAGTTAAACATATTTGCTGCAATTTTAGTACTTGTAGCAATAATTTGTATAGGGATTATTTTTGATATGATAGGTATGTCTGTCGCTTCTGTAGCAGAGGCACCCTTTCATGCAAAAGCTTCTAAAAAGCATAAAGGTGCAAAAGAAGCAGTTAAGCTAGTAAAATATTCAGAGAAAGTTTCTAGCGTTTGTAATGATGTTATAGGAGATGTTTGTGGAGTTGTTTCTGGTGCAGTAGGTGCTGCAGTCGCAATTAACATTTCAAGTGCATTTAAAATGGATTCATTTATAATATCATTAATTGTAGGTGCATTTGTTGCATCATTTACTGTATTTGGGAAAGCAGTTGGTAAATCATTTGCTTCAAAGAATGCAGAAGACATTATATATAAAGTTGGTGGAATAATTCATTTTGTGTCACCAAAAGATAAAAAAAAGGCATAAAATAAGTAAAAATGTAATGTAAAAAAAATTAAATTTTTGTTACAATTGTTACATAAATGCCGAAAAACCTTTAAATACTAGGATTCCCTAGTATTTTTTTGTTTTTATTAAACTATTTACTTATTTGATTTTTTAATATATAATTAAGTTACAAGTTAATATGTAAATACTTAAGACAAATATCTTAACGAAAAGATCTGAAATAATTTAATGGTTAATTAATTATAGAGAAAAAACAAATTATTATAGTAATAAAAAATTTATATTATTTATAACATTTACTTACTAAACTGAACAAGGTTTTTGTAGCTAGCAAAATAGACATTACGTAAAAAAAAGAATGTACTCAGTTTCTTTTATGAAAATTTCTATTTTCTCGGTTAGAAATTAAAATATGTTTATAGGTTTCCTAGCATGGTATAAATGGTAGAACGAAATGTAAAGTAAAGACGCGTTATAGTTTTGTATATCTTTTAATATTAATATATGAAAAATACAAAATATTATACTATATTTAATTTAATTAATGATAACTAGTATAGTAAGGGACACCTCAAGACAAATAGTCTTGAAATTATAAATAATATGTTGTACAAAAGATAAAATTTATAAAGAGGTTGATATATGAAAAAATAATTTGAACGTGAAATTTCTCGAAAACAAAATCGCCTTAAAATTGGTATAAATATTTAATAAAAAGTGTAAGTTTTATAAATAATACTGATGGGATTTTGATATTTATAAAGAAAAAGTTTGTGTAAATTACACAAACTTTATTTTTTTGTTAACATGTCTAAAACAGTATTATATATTTCTTTAGCATTTTCTTTCCAATTGCGTACAATGTTTTCTGTTTGTTCTTTATTACCAGAATAAAGAGAAATATTAATTAGTTCATCATTACCGTCTTTTATATAACATGAAACTTTATATTCATTTAAATCAACAGGCGTAGTTTGTACGTCTACAATATTTTCACGTTTCATTTTATTCATTTCTTTTTGAATTAATTTCTTTAAATTGTGAATGCTTATTCCAGGTACTAGTTCTAATAATTCATGTAAGGTATTTTTTCCTATTGAAGTAATAGAATATAGAATAAGGTTATTTTCAGTTTTTTCGTAGACAAGACCACGATTTGTTAATGAAGTAATATAATCACAGATATCAAAATAAGATATATCTTCAAATTCAATACAGAATTTAGCTATTTGTTCTAAAGAAAGAGCAGTATTAGCTTTATCTAAAATATATAACATGATTATTTTGTTATCAAATAATTCTAAATCTATCTTCATTTTAGTCACCTCAACTTTACATTTTTCTAAATATATGATAACATATATTTGTAAAAAAATAAAGGGGGTAATCTAAAAATGATTATTGCAATAGACGGTAAAGCAGGGACAGGTAAATCTACTGTAGCCAAAAAGCTTGCTAAAAAATTAAATTATACATATATAGATACAGGAGCTATGTATAGAGCAGTAGCATATTATTGCTATATAAATAATATAGAAATAACAGATGAAAATTTAAGAAAAGAAATAGATAATATAGATATAACAATCACATATGTCAATTCAGAACAAAGACTTTTTTTAAACGGTGAAGATATAACAGATTACCTTAGAATAAAGGAAGTAAATGATAGAGCATCAGAAGTTGCTACAATTAATTGTGTAAGAGAAAAACTTGTAAAAATCCAAAGAGATATGGCGAAAAGTAAAGATGTAATAATGGATGGAAGAGATATTGGAACAGTTGTATTTCCTAATGCAGAAGTTAAAATATTTACTGAAACAGATATAGATGTAAGAGTAGAGAGAAGAATGAAAGAATATTTAGAAAAAGGTGTGAAGATGGATCCAGAGGATCTTAGAGAAAATATGCTAAAAAGAGATAGAATAGATTCACAAAGAGAAATTTCGCCTCTAAAAAAAGCAGATGATGCAATCGTAATAGATACAACTAATCTTTCTAAAGAAGAAGTTGTAGATATTATTGCAAAAATAGCAATAGAAAAGGAAGATAAATAATGTTAAAATTTTTAGTTAGATTAGTATTTTATAAGATATGTTTTAGAGTAGAAGTAATAAATTATGAAAATATAAAAGATATAAATGGAGCTGTTATTTGTCCAAATCATACAACATGGATGGATGGTGTTTTTATGTGGGCAATGAAAGGCAAAAAAATATATGCTATGGCAAAAGCAGAATTATTTAAAAATCCTGTAATAGGATGGTTCTTTAAAAATGTTATAAATATGTTTCCAATCAATAGAGGATCAAGGGATTTTAAAAGTATATTGCATGCAGTTAATTTAGTTAAAGATGGTAAGATGGTTGTTATGTTTCCAGAGGGAACTCGTAACGGAATTGCAAAGGGAATAAAACCTAAAGTAGGTGCAGCATTTATTGCAACAAAAGGAAATGTACCACTTGTTCCTGTAAAAATAGAAGGAACTCAAAAATTATTTTCAAAGGTAAAAATAATAATTGGAAAACCAATGTATTTTGAATATAAAGAAAATGATAAAGAATATTTAAAAGAATGTACAGCAAAACTTATGGATGAAATTATTAATTTAAAGGAAGTGTAAAAATGGATTTAGAGAGATTAGAAGAAGTAAAAAAAATAGCAAGAGAAGAACATGTACCAATATTAATGGATGAAGCAATTGAATTAATTGAAACAATACTTGCAATAAAAAAGCCAACAAAAATACTAGAAGTAGGTACAGCAGTTGGATTTTCAGCAATGTTATTTTCAAAATATATACCAGAAGATGGAGTAATAGATACAATAGAAATAAATGCAGAAACTGCTAAAAAGGCATTAGAAAATATTAAATATTGTAATTGCACTAAAAAAATTAATGTAATAAATGAAGATGCAACAACATATATGAAAGAAATGAAGAATGATGAAATGTATGATGTTTGTTTTATAGATGCTGCAAAAGGACAATACAATGTATATTTAGAAGAAGGACTTAGAATGTTAAAAAAAGGTGGAATAATTATAGCAGATAATGTTCTTTTTAAAGGAAGAGTATTAAGTGATTATAATGAACATAAACATAGAACAGCAGTAAATAGACTTAGAACATTCATAAAAAGAATAAAAGAAGATGAAAATTTAATTTCAACAGTATTAGATTGTGGAGATGGAGTTGCAATTTGTTATAAAAAATGATATAATATTTCCGCTTAAAAAATAAAGCAATTTTAAATTTAAAATTGTAAGGGGGAATATTAATGAATATTTCTAGTATTAAACGTTATATATATGATGTGAATTATGAACTTTTAGATTGCTTCGGAATGCAAATACATGAAGTGAATAATTTAGAACAAAATAAAAATGAAACAAACGAAGAATATGAAAAACGTCTAAAAGATATATTAATAGATGGATTAGAAAGAGTTATTTTCTATTATGAATTAGAAGGAGCTAAATCTTCGTGGGCTATAGAAATTTTGAAGGAAATAAATAGTGATTAAGTGATGTTAATTTAACATCACTTTTTTTGTTAAAATACTTGTAAATATTTTTAATTTGGTATAGAATTTATATATAGTATAAAGAGGTTTGAAGGAGGAAATTTAATGAAAAAAGTATATTTAAACTCATTAAAAGATAAGCTTAGATTATCTAATGAAGTTGTAGATATATTATATGAGTTATTAGAAAAATTAAGACTTGCTGGATATGTTTCTAAAAGTAAAGAAATGGATTTAGTAGATAAGTTATATGAAAATGTAGATAGAGTGCTAATCGGAACAGAAGCAAGTGAAGATTTTAAATCTGGATATTATGACGCATATAAAAAAGAATTATATATAAAAGATATATCAAATAAAAAAGCAGTATACCAAAGATTTTTGTATGCTATGACAACTAAAGAAATAGATAATTCTAAATATATGGTAGGATATTCATATACTTCTATGAATAAAAATAATTTTAAATTACATCATGAAGGATACGGAATAAATAGAGCTATAATTGCAAATTTAGCATCAAAACTTGCAGATTCAGAAAAAACAAGTATAGCATTTAATTTAGTATATACAAGATATAAAACAAACTTTTTAGGTTATGATATTATATCAGAAAACGACAACTATTACTTTGAATCTAATTTATTTAGTCAGTTATGCTATGCATTAAATATACCAAAAGAAGTTTTCTATGAAAAATTATTTTCTAGAAGTCCAATTGTAGAAATACAAAAAGAATTTGAAAATATAGATTTTGATGCCAAAGAGTATATAAATTTAATGGATAGTTTAAGTAGAAAATATTCAAACTATAATAAATTAAAACAACTTGCGAATAATTTAAATGATGTACAAATAAAATTACAAAAAATAGATAAAGAAGATAAAAATAATGCACACAGATTGTCTATAGAAGAAAGAAAATTTAAAAGAGAAATAAATGATTGTATAATTAAATATACAGATATAGATGAAGATTCTATAGAAGATGAAATTAATGTAAAAGAAGTTTTAGAAAATATGGAAAACTATATAATTTCTAAAGTAGTAGAAGCTCAAAATATACTTTCTACATATCTTTGTGATTTAGAAGTATCATCAGATGCAATTTCTTTTGCTTCTAGATTAAAACAATATAATAATATGTTAATTATAAAAGAACCTAAAATTGAAAAATTAATATATGAAATTATTACAGAAAAAGTATTAAAAACAAATGAGTTAACTGCATGTAATTTAATAGAAAAAATTAAATATTCATTAGTACAAGAACTTATCTCAACAGATAAATATAATGGTGTGTATAAAGATTTTACATTTAAAAAAATATCAAGCTTAAATGAACAAAATGAAACATACATAATAATAATGTCACATGGTCAATTTGTTCAAGTTGTAAAGATAAGCGATTTAGATAATAGAATACAAAGATTAGAAAATAATACTGAGATTATTTTAACAGATAATTTTAGACATATTTTGAATAGTGATTATATGCAAACAAATGCAGATAAAGTAGAAAAAATATTTACTGCGTTAAAAGAAAAATATGAGTATTTTTCTAAAATAACATTAGAAAACATTAATTATTTTGAAAAAAATAAGAATTATTATTTAGTAATGCAATATAAAAATGATATATATGTAGCTAAAGCAACAGAAAATTTAGGAGAATTTGATATTTCTATGATGGAATTATCTGAAAACTATTATATATTTAAAGAAGAATTTAAGAAAAATGAATCACTTCTTCCTGTATTATATAAAGGAGAAGAAAATATATTTAGTTTTCTATTTAAAAGATTAAGAATATTATTTGCAAATTAAATATAAAAAGGAATTATTCTATTGAATAATTCCTTATTTATTATAATTTTCTTTATTTATTTGTTTTTGTCTAGCTATAGCTAAAGAATTCTTAGAAACATTATTTGTTATGGTAGAACCAGCAGCAATAATAGCATTTTCTTCTATTTTAATAGGTGCAATTAATGCACTATTACATCCAATAAATGCATTGTCTTCTATAATTGTTTTATGCTTGTTAAAGTTTATATCACAATTTACTGTCATTACTCCACAACCAAATTCAACATTATTTCCTATTTCACTATCTCCTACATATAATAGGTGAGAGGCTTTAGTTCCTTCGCCAAAAGTAGAATTTTTTAATTCAACATATGCACCTACTTTAGAATTATTTCCAACTAAATTATTTGGACGGATATGTGCAAATGGTCCAATATTACAATTATCACATATTGTACTGTCTATAACTTTACTATTTTCTACAGTAGTTTTATTTGATATATTTGAACTAATTATATGACTATTTGGTCCGATGGTACAGTCTGATCCTATAGTTGTTTTTCCTTCTAAAATACATCCCGGGTAGATTATAGTATCCTTTCCTATGGTAACATCTGCACCGATACAAGTGGTATCTTTGTTAATAAATGTAACTCCATTTTGCATATGTTTTTCTATTATTTTATCTAAATATATTTTTGTAGTTTTAGCAAGTTCTTGTCTTGAATTAACATTTACGGCTTCTAAATTATCTTTTATATAAAATACACCAACATTTTCGTTTAGATTTTGTATTATTTCTAAAGTATCTGTAAGATAATATTCACCTTGTTTATTATTATTTGTAAGTTTATTTAAAGCTTTTTTTAATAGATTACCTTTAAATAGATAAACACCTAAGTTTACTTCTTTAATTTGTTTTTCTAAATCACTAGCATCTTTTTCTTCTACAATCTTATTAAAAAGACCATTTTCTTGTAGTATTATTCTACCGTAGCCTGTTGGGTTTTCTAAAACTGTAGTAACAACACAAGCACCAAAATTTCCATGTTCAAAATAATCTAGTAATTCTATAATTGTATTATTAGAAATTAGAGGCATATCTCCATTTATAATAAGATAATTTTCATCATCTTTAATATATTGTTTAGCACACTTTACAGCATGACCAGTTCCAAGTTGTTCATTTTGTTCTGCAAATAAGATATCTCTATCTTTTAATGAATCTATAACTTTTTCTTTTCCTACTCCTACTATAACTATTTTGTTTTTTATTAATTCACAAGTAAGAGCATCTAAAACACATTCGATTAATGTTTTATCAAAAACTTTATGAAGTACTTTTGGAATGTTTGAGTTCATTCTTTTACCTTGACCAGCTGCAAGTATTATACTATTATATTTATTCATTATCATCACCTCAAGTAAATAATATCATAAAATATAAACAAAATAAATAAATAAACAAATAGTAACAAAAATAGTAGCTAAAAAGCTACTATTCTTCTGTTTCTATATAAATTTCTTCATTATCTTTATTTTCATCTAACATATAAAATGAATTTTCATCTTCTATTGGAAGAGCTTCAACATCCTTTAATTTTCTTTCAATAGTTCTTGTTTTTCTAGTTGCTGAGATCATTGTATTAGATATTTCTTGTAATTTTTTATTTGTTTTATCTAAAAGAGTACCGAATTTTCCAAACTCAGATTTAACATTAGCAAGTAGTTGCCATACTTCACTAGAACGTTTTTCAATAGCTAATGTTCTAAAGCCCATTTGTAAACTATTTAAAAGTGCAATAAATGTTGTAGGCCCTGCTACAGTTACTCTATATTTCTGTTGTAATGTTTCACAAAGAGTTGTATTTTTTACTACTTCACAATAAAGACTTTCTGTAGGTAAAAACATAATTCCAAAGTCTGTAGTATATGGTGGTTCGATATATTTATCGTGAATGTCTCCAGCAAATTTTTTAATTGCATTTTCTAAAGATTTTCTACAAAGATTAATTTCTGTAACGTCTCCAACTTCTTCTGCATCTACTAGACGTTTATAATCTTCTACAGGAAATTTAGAGTCAACTGGAAGAAGAACAATTTCTCCATCTTTTTTACTTGGAATTTTTATTGCAAATTCAACAAAATCATTTGAATTTGGTTTTGTCTTAGCAGAACAGATATATTGTTCTGAAGTTAAAAATTGTTCTAATATATTTCCAAGTTGTATTTCTCCCCAGTAACCTCTAGATTTTACATTAGTTAAAACTTTCTTTAAATCTCCAACTCCTGTTGCAAGAGTTTGCATTTCTCCAAGACCTTTATATACAGATTCTAGTCTTTCATTAACAAGTTTAAAAGATTCACCGAGTCTTTGCTCTAATGTACCTTGTAATTTTTCGTCTACTGTTTGACGCATTTTTTCAAGTTTAATAGAATTATCTTCTTGGATTTTTTCTTTTTTGTATTCTACAGATTTACGAATATTTTCTAATTTAGTTTCATTTAAATTTGTTAAATCTATTATTTTACCACCAAGTGTTGTATATAATTCTTCACGTGTGTTTTTAAATTCATTAGACATATTTTGATTTAAATTTGTAAATTCTCTTGTTATTTTATTATTTTTTTTAATTGCAATTGAATTTATTAAAATAAAAATTTGTAAAATAATAATTGCAATAATACCAACAATAATTATCGCTTCCATATTTAATACCTCCTTCACATATTATACTAGAACGGTTGTTTTTAGTCAATGCGAAAATATAATTTACATTGAAAAAAATAAAATTATAATATATAATAATTAAGAAGGAGTAAATAAAATGGAAATAAAGGAAGTAACGGAAAATAAGAAAAAATATATATCATTATTATTGCTTGCAGATGAACAAGAAGATATGGTAGATAAGTATTTAGAAAAAGGAACAATGTATATTTTAGAAGATGGAGATGTAAAAGCAGAATGTGTTGTTCTTGAAATAGATAAAGAAATCCTGGAAATAAAGAATATTGCAACAGATCCTAAATACCAAGGAAAAGGATATGGGAAAATGCTTATTGATTTTCTTATAGAAAAATATAAAGGGAAATATAAAAAAATACAAGTAGGAACAGGAGATAGCAAATTAACAGTACCTTTTTATGAAAAATGTTTATTTAAAAGACATCATTATATAAAAAATTTTTTCATAGAAAATTATGATCATTTAATATATGAAGGTGGTGTGCTATTAAAAGATATGGTTTATTTAGAAAGAGAAATATAAATAAAAAATAAATTTTCCTTGTTTTTTAAATAAATACATAGTAAAATTACATTGAAAGATTGGGAGGAATTTTTGTGAATAGGAAATTTTTTATTACTTTATTTTTAATAGTGAGTTTACATTTAATATTAAATACAACATTTGCTACTGTAAAACCCATTAAACCAAAAGTAAGTACGGAAAATATTGAAATAAATAATAAAAAGAAAGCAGTAGTTAGATATATAGATGTAAATAAATTAAATATAGATTTAAAGGAAAAAAAGAATACAATATATGTATTAAAAAAAGATAATAAAAGATTTACAAAAGAAGACCAAGATAATATGGTAATAAAACAAGAAGAAATATTATTACCAGAAAATAATGAGATTGAAATAAAAAAATTACCTGGTAAAGAGGTAATAGGTTATAATATTTTTCAAAATAGACAAAAAGAATATAAAACTTATCAAATTGGTATAACTAATTTAAATGTAAATAATAATATAAAAACAGAAGTAAATTATGATAAAGTCTACATAGATATATTCTATGTATCTACAAAAAAAGTATATGTAAGACATATAAATGCCAGTTCTTTTTATGATATGCAATCAGGTAATGTAATTGGTTTTGGTGAAAAAGAAATGTCTTTAGCTAAAAAAATAACAAAAGAAAAAGCTGTAGCAGATATTTATGATAATATATCTCAAAACAAAGAAAGCCAAATGCAATCAAATGAAAATGAAATATTATATCAAGAAGAATATACAATCCCAGTAGATAAAAATATAGAAATATTTAATATATTAGATAAGGAAAAAAAATATATAGGATATAAAAAAATTGTATCACTAGATAATAGAGCATTAGAATCTGCAAAAAAAATGATATATAATGGTACTCCTCTAAAATTAGGAAGTATAGATAATAGAGTATTTACAGAAGAAGGTTATGAAAATACATATATAGATATGTTTTACGTAGATAATAAAAAAGAAGAAGTTCAAACGAAAATTATTGGTGAAGCTGTTGCAACAAAATTAGTTCCAGAAGGGAGAGTAGATGCAAAAGCGGTAAATAATTTATTAAATAAAGAAGATTTAAGTGAATTAAAAATACCAAGTTCAGAGGATATTAAATTAGGTGTTACTAATTTAAAACCATATATAGTACCAGATATATCATATAGTTTAGATACAAAAACAGATCAAGAGACAAACGGAAAAAATTATTTTGATGTAACATATAGATATGGTAGATTAAATAATATAAACATATTTACAATAAAAAATAATGTAACAATACAAGATAAAGTAAAACTTTTAGATAAACAAGAAGAAATTAATATTTCACTTAAAGATGAGTATATTAATAAAACTCAAAATATAAAATATATACCATATTCAATAAATAAAAATTATATAGAAGAAGTTAAACACACAGATTGTGGAGGAATATGTAAAGATACATATTTAGAAGTTACAGTTAAATCAGATTCAATCAAATTTGGAGATGAAACAATATTAAATGATTTAGAAGTAAAAACTCAAAAATATAAAATAAAAGAAGAAAGATGTAAAATATTAAATGGTGAATATGTAAAAGATGAACGCGCTACTAGATATTATACACCAAATATTAAAGTAATAGAAAAAGAAGACTTTGAAAATGTATTATTAAAAGAAATAGATAAAATTAAAAATCCAAAGAGAATACAAGACATAGATGAATTATATAAAGATAATATTTTTAATATACCATCACAAAAAGAAAATGGTCAATATATATTAAATGGAAAACTTGAATATGAAAATAAATTCAAAATAGGCAAAATAGATTCAGGTGTAGAAAAAGTAAATTTAATTATTAAAGATAAACAAGTAAAACCTATAAATGTATATACTCCAGTTGTTGCAAATGCTAAAATGACTAGAATAGGTAATATAGTTAATCATTCTAGTATAGATGCTAAAGAGGGAACTATTTCAAAAAATACTCCATTTGTTTTAGAACCATATGCAACAGATATAGAACATCAAATATATAGTCAAGTTAAAGATTTTTCAAAATATATAAAAGAATATTTAGTTTC
>X411_Leopard__coassemble_151_pt1 | contig 13880 bp, 13 predicted proteins | sample X411_Leopard__metabat2_low_PE_002 | metagenome-assembled genome bin X411_Leopard
GTTTAAAAAAGTTGTAGAAAATAAGATGTATAAACATATAAATAAAATGAGAAAATCATATGTAATAATACTTGAAAATGATTCAAAAATATATGTAGATGTAACAACAGGTGAAATATTAGGTGGAGATTGTATACTAGGTGGTGAATTTTAATGAAAAAAAATAAAATAATTATTTCTTTTTGTATAGTAATATTAGCGCTAAGTAATGTATCTAATTGTTTTGGTGTTATGCAATTTGAATCTTTTTTAGCAAGAGGATTGACAGGAAATAGTACTGCTCATGATGCTATACAAAAATTGGTGAATACATATAATAAATTGGGTTATCAAAACGCACTTGGAGGAAGTAAATTTATGGTTAACGTGGATAAAGGAAGTGTAATTAATTATATGAATTATTTAGGTAATAATTTTGCAATGATATTATCATGTCATGGTGATGGAAGAAAATTATCCATGAGTTCTAAAAATGATCCAGGCCAATTTATATATCCTAATGAAGTAAGCAATGGATATTGGCATTTAGTTTTTTTAAATGCATGTAGTTCGCTAAAAGATGATTCTTTTCCAAGAGCATTAAAAACAGTAGGATATTCTAAGAGAGCTTGTTTAGGATGGTATAATATAGTTGATGTATCAGCTACTGATGAATTTTTTGGACATTTTTATAAAACAGCGGGTACTACAAATTTAAGACAAGCATTATTAGATGCTGCAAATAAATGTGTAAGATCAACGCCAATAAGAATATATGGAGATGTTAATTGGAATGGATATGCTTTTTAAAAATTTATATATAATATTTTTATCAATAGCGTTAATTATGACAATATGTATATGTACACTTGCAGGATATATGTTTTTTAAAAATGAAAATCGTAAAATAAAAGATCCTAAAGAAGCAATAGAAATTTTAAAAAAATATAATATAAAAGTTCCAACAAATAATATTGTAGGAATAAAAAAAGAAGGTTTTAATTTATATATGTGTGATTCATTTCAATTAGATGTATATCCAAATAGAGGTTTTAGTTATCGAAATAAAGAAAAAATATGCGATATATATGAAAATGTTTTAACAGAAGAAGAAAGTAAAAAATGTATTCAAGAAGTTTTCAATGCTTTAAATATAGATGAAAAAGAAAAATATATAATGAGATATTTTTCTTACAATGATGGTATTGTATCAGCTGAATTTTTCAAGAGTAAAGAGGAACTTGTAACAATATCATATAATCCTGTGACTAAGGAATATTCACTCCTTAGTATAATAAAGTAGAATAATTAGAATTTGAGTAGATATTAATCTACTCGCTTTTTTTGTATTTTTTTGTAATATACATAATTTTGTGTTTACATTTTTTATTTAGAGGAGTATAATGTTATTGTAAAGTAAGGAGTGGTAGTAAATGAAATGTGAAAATTGCAAAAAAAATAAAGCTGATTTTATTTATACAGAATCAATAAATGGTAATAAAAAAGAAATTTATTTATGTAATAAATGTGCTCATAAATTAGGATTAGATGATTTTGATTTTAATTTAGCAAACTTCTTTTTTGATACTGTAAATACTCCTGCTAAATATGCAGAAGCAAAACAAAAATTAGATGAAACACAAGTATGTAAAGTTTGTGGTTTTTCCTTTGATGATATAGTTAATCTAGGAAAGTTTGGATGTAGTAATTGTTATGATACTTTTTCAGATAAGCTAGATAAAGTGTTTTTAAAAATGCATGGTAAAAATAGATACAAAGGAAAAAAATTAGATATAGAAAATGTTAAAGAAAATAAAGATGAAACAATAAAAAGATTAGAAAGAGAATTAAAAGAAAGTGTTCTTAAAGAAGATTATGAGAATGCAGCAAAATTAAGGGATGAAATAAAAGAATTAAAAGCTAAAGAATAAGAAGGTGATATATATGTGGATGTATGAATTAGGAAATGAAAAAGATATAGTTATATCTACAAGAGTAAGAATAGCAAGAAATTTAAAAAATATAAAATTCCCTTTTGTTATGGATAATAACGAAGTAAATTTTGTTAAAGAAAAAGTAAAAAAAGTTATAGAAAATAACAACGAATATAAATATTTTGAACTTTCAGATATAGATGAACTTACAAAGTTAAGTTTAGTTGAAAAACATATAATAAGTAAAGATTTAATAAAAAATGATAATAAAAGTGCACTTATAATGTCAGATGATTTAAGTACATCTATTATGATTAATGAAGAAGATCATATAAGAATACAAAAAATGTGTAGTGGATTAGATATTGAAAAATGTAGTAAGGAAGCATATGAAATAGATAAGATGTTTGAATCTTCTTTAGAGTATGCATACTCAGATAAATATGGTTATCTTACTACATGTCCTACTAATGTTGGAGCAGCTATGAGAATATCTGTTATGCTTCATCTTCCAGCATTAACTGAAATTAATTATATAGATAAATTAATACAAGAAGCAAATAGACTTGGGATAAGTATAAGAGGAATGTATGGAGAAAATACACAAAGCTTAGGTGATATTTATCAAATAAGTAATCAAAATATATTAGGTATTAGTGAGAAAGATGTTATTTATAAAATTAAACAAATAATAAATAATATAATAGATAAAGAAAGAAAATATAGAAAATTATTATTAGAACAAAATACCAAATTAGAAGATGATATATATAGATCATATGGTATATTAAAATATGCAAGAAGTATAACAGCAAGTGAAGCATATACTTTAATTTCTAATGTAAAATTAGGAGTAAATTTAAATATAATTAAAGATGTTACCTTAGAAACATTAAATAAAATTTCTGTAGATATAAATCCATATACATTACAACTTATTAATAAAAAGTATATGGAAGAAGACGAAAGAGATAGAGTAAGAGCAAAATACATAAGAGAGGTGATATAAAATGTTTGAGTTTACAGAAAGAGCACAAAAAGCTTTAGAGTATGCAAGAGAATTTGCATATGAATACAATTATTCATATATTGGAACAGAACATATATTATATGGATTGTTAAGTGAAAGAGAAGGTCTTGCAGCTAAAATTCTTGAAAATCAAGGTATGACAGCAGAAATTTTAGAAGAAGAAATTCTTAGAATAGATGGAATAATGAATACTAAACTTGAGGTAGAACCAGAATTTACACCAAGAGCTAAAAGAGTTATAGAAAATAGTATAGTAGAATCTAAAAGGATGGGTCACAATTATGTTGGAACAGAACATCTTTTACTTGCACTTATGAAAGAAATAGATAGCGTAGCAATAAGAATACTAATAGACAATAATGTAGATCCACAAAAATTATTTGCAGATTTACTTAAATTAATTAGTGATGATTCACCAATTTCTCAATATTCAGAAAAGGATGATTTAAATACAAATACACCTACATTAAATATGTATGGAAAGAATTTAACTAAAGCAGCAAAAGAAAATAAAATAGATCCAGTAATAGGGAGAGATTTAGAAATACAAAGAGTAATTGAAATTCTTAGTCGTAGAACTAAAAATAATCCAGTATTACTTGGTGAACCAGGTGTAGGTAAAACAGCTATTGCAGAAGGACTTGCACTAAAAATTTTAAAAGGAGATATTCCAGAACATTTAAAAAATAAAGTAGTAGTTTCATTAGATATAGCAGGAATGTTAGCTGGAGCAAAGTATAGGGGTGATTTTGAAGAAAGATTAAAAAAATGCCTTGCTGAGATAAAGAAAAATGGAAATATTATTTTATTTATAGATGAATTACATACAATTGTAGGGACAGGTAATGCAGAAGGTGCAATGGACGCTGCTAATATTTTAAAACCTCTTCTTGCAAGAGGAGAATTGCAATTAATAGGTGCAACTACTTTAAATGAATATAGAAAATATATTGAAAAAGATAGTGCTTTAGAAAGAAGATTCCAACAAGTTATTGTAGATGAACCAAGTGAGGAAGATACAGTTAAAATATTAGAAGGTGTTAAAGATAAATATGAAGCACATCATAAAGTAAAAATAACAAAAGATGCAATAAAATCAGCTGTAACATTAAGTATAAGATATATAAATGATAGATTTTTGCCAGATAAAGCAATTGATTTAATAGATGAAGCATGTTCTAAGGTAAAATTAAAAAACACTTCAATGCCAGAAGATATAAATAAAATAGAAAAAGATATAAAAAATATTATTAAAGAAAAAGAAGAAGCAATTATATCTCAAAATTTTGAAGAAGCTGCTAAACTAAGAGATAAAGAGGCAAAATTAAAAGAATCATATGAAAAAGCAAAAAGAAATTGGGAAAAAGAAAAAAATAAAGATTTAGCAGAAGTTACAGAAGAAGATATTTGTAATGTTGTATCTGCGTGGACAAAAATCCCAGTAAATAAACTTACTAAAGAAGAAAATGAAAAATTAAAAAATTTAGAAGAAATATTAAAAGAAAGAGTAATAGGTCAAGACATTGCCGTATCAGTATTAGCTAAAGCAATAAAAAGAGGAAGAGTTGGATTAAAAGATCCTAAAAGACCAATAGGTTCATTTATGTTACTTGGACCAACAGGTGTAGGTAAAACAGAATTATCTAAAGCTTTAGCAGACACTCTTTTTGGAAGTGAAAATGAAATAGTACGTATAGATATGTCTGAATATATGGAACCACATAGTATATCTAAATTAATAGGTTCTCCTCCAGGATATGTTGGATATGAAGAAGCAGGGCAATTAACTGAAAAAATTCGTAGAAAACCATATTCTATAGTACTATTCGATGAAATAGAAAAAGCACATCCAGATGTATTTAATTTATTATTACAAATATTAGATGAAGGTAGAATAACAGATTCTACAGGAAGAACAGTAAATTTTAAAAATACAGTTATATTAATGACTTCTAATGTAGGAGCAAGAACTATAACAAGTGGAAAAACAACAATAGGATTTTCAAGTAGTAAAGAAAGTGAAGATGAAAAAAATTATGAATCTATGAAAGAAAATGTTATGGTTGCATTAAAAGATACATTTAGACCAGAGTTTATAAATAGACTAGATGAAGTTATTGTATTTAATAGTTTATCTAAAGAATCAATCGAAAAAATAACTAAAAATATGTTAAAAGAATTTACTAAAAAAGTAGAACAAAATAATATAAAAGTAAGTTATACAGATGAACTTGTAAAATATATTGCAAAAGTAGGTTTTGATAAAGTATACGGAGCAAGACCACTTAAACGTGCAATTCAAACAAATATAGAAGATAAATTTGCTGAGGAAATGTTAGATTCTAAAATTAAAGAAAATGATACAGTAATAATTGATGTAGAAAATGATAAAGTTATAATAAAAAATAAAGCATAAAAGATATATTCTTTTATGCTTTACTTTATTTTACCTTTGTTATATAATTTAGATATAAATAAAAATAGAGGGGATAATATGAAGAAATTTTCACATAAGGAAAAAGAATATTTGAATGAAGTAGAAAGAAAGATAAAAAGATCTAAAGAATTTATTGAATATTCAGAAAAATTAGGTAATCCAAAAGATGCTGTTGAAAAATATTTACTGAGTCTATGTCTTAGTTTAAAAGAGCCAGTAAAACCAAGAAAAAATTTACCACAAGATAGAGAAGAACATGTACAAATGTTAGAAAATACTGGTGAGTTTTTGGCAAAAACAACTAAATTAGAAGAAATAAAAAAAGAGTATAATAAAAGTGTATTAGAAAACACAGAAAGTTTTGCAGGAAATGTGCATAATAATCCGTTTGTTATAACTAAAAAACAACTTGCAGCTGAGTTTTATAGAGAAAGAAATGAAAAATTATCAGATGTAGAATTGGATATAAAAAGTTGTTTTTGGGAAAATAAAGTTATTAAAACAATAGAAGGTATCAGAAACGCATATTGTGATAAGTACTCAGAAGAAAAAGGATTAGAAGATATAAAAGGAAAAGTTGGAAATGGAATTATAAAGAATTTTGGTAATGATTTAATAGTTTCAAAATGTAACTGCTTAGAAATTTATAAACAATATATTTTAGGTAATATTACAAGAAAAGAATTAGAAAAAGATAATAACTATAAAAGAGCAAAACAAGTAGCAAGAGATATTTCTAAAAACATATATAAAGATTCTTCTAAATTAGAATTAGACTTTTTATTACAATCTAAATTATTTTCTTCTACGATAGATGAAAGATATAGATACAAAAATATATATGTGCAAAGAACATTAACAAGAACAAAAGAAGATAAAAATATTAAACTTGGTGTATACAAAGAACGTTATGAGGAAAATAATCAAGATTATATACCATGTGGGTTTACAATGAAAAATTATAATACAGAATCTATAGTTCATGTTAATAAAAAAGATTATAATAAAATTAAAAATAAAGTATCACCAAATTATAAAGATATATTATGCGAAAGCTTTTATGTAGAAAGTACGTTATTATTTAGGTATACAGATAAACAAATAGAAAGTATAGATAAGCTAACAAAAAACAGAGAAAATTTAAGTGTTAAAGAAAGAAGAGTTTTAGATTTTTTTATAAGAAATAAGAACCCAGAAGAAAAAGAAAAATATATGAAAAAATTTGAAGAAAAACAAGAACAGTTTGTAAAAGAATCTAAAAAAATAGATAAAGATGATTCTTTTGAAAGAGGTGACAGATAATGCTAGATAAAAATAAATGTATTTCTTTAATTAAAAGTTTAAAATTTAGTGAAGTATATGAATTAATATTAACTGAATACGATAAAATGTTTAATAATTTATTAATTATGAATGAAGTAGACGAAGATTTACAAGATTGTACTATGGCAGAAAAATGTCAACTTATGATAGAAGAATTCCCAGAGATTAAATATTTATTGATAGATATATCATATTCTTTCTTAAACGAAGAAGCAACATTAGATTCAAAAATATTAAATTTAATGGATAATTATAAAATTTTTGAAGAATACTATTTAAAAACATTAAAATAGATATAATAAAAATAGGAGGTATAATATGAAAGATTTTTTAAACAAAGCAAATGAATTATTTGGAAAGGGATTAGATACAGCAAAAAAAGGATGCAAAATGGCTTCACAAAAATTCTCAGAAATAGAGGAAGAAACAAAAAATAGATTAAGTATAGTAGAAAAAGAAAAAGAAGTAGATAAATTATTTAAAGAATTAGGTAAGAAAGTATATAGAGCGTATATAAATAAATCAAAAGAAGATACAAAAGATATATGTAAAGAAATAGATAAAATATTAGAAGAAAAAACAGACTTAGAAAAAAATGTGTTAAAATTAAAAGACTTAATTGTTTGCGAAAACTGTAGCAACACAATAGATATAAAATGTTCTTTCTGTCCATACTGTGGATTTGCGCAAGATAATAAAGAAGAAAATATAGTAGTAGAAGATGTCGTAAAAGAAGAAAAAAGTGAAAAAGTGAAAAAAGCAAAAGAAGTGAAAGAAGAAGTAAAAGAAAACAAAGAAGATAAAGAAAAACCAAAGAAAGAAAAAACAGTTGCTAAATCAAAAAAAGAAGATAAACCAAAGGTTGCAACTATAAAATTAGAAAAAGGTAAAGGATCAGAAAATAAAGAAGACAAAACTAAAAAAACAACAAAAAAGACAACAAAAAAAACTAAAGAAGAAAAATAGGTAAAATTATGAACAACGGAAAAAAAATATTAAAAGATATAGAATATTATAAAGAAACCATAGAAGCTGTTAGAGAAACAGATGAATATTTAGAATTTAAATCTGAATATAAAGAACATAAGATACAAAAAAATGAGAAAAGTATAGAAGATGCTTATGTAGCTAAAGTTGGATATGAATTATTTAGAGCATTTGATAATAATTTAAATTCATCTTCTACAACATTTATAAAAGATAGAGAAATACTTGCAAATGTTGGGAAGTTTTTAGATACATTAGAAATATTAAGAGAAAAACTTAATTTGAATAATTCTACAATTTCTAAAAAAGATCCATTATTTAAATATAAAGTGAATAATCCTTTTTTTGTTTCATATGAACAAATAAAAAAAGAATTTGACATTACAGAAAACAAGAAAAATGGAGAATGTGAAGTATGTAGTAAAAATATGTTTTGGATAAACAAAACAATAAAAACTGTTAGAGGTCTTAGATTTGGAAGACAAATGGATTATGCAAAACAAAATAGATTAAATAGTAAAGTATTTAGACATATATTATATACAACATATCATGCAAAAGAGGTAAGAAATGTTGAAACTAATATAATGGAAGATTTCTATGGATATTTAAATAATATAATTACTTATGATGAGTTTAAGAAAAATGAAAATTTTCAAAAATTAAAAAATTATATAAATAAGTCAATGAAAGATAATGCTTCAATAAAAGGAAAAATTCCAGAGATAGATGTAAATTTTTTAATGCATGATCTTACATTATCTAATCTTTTAACAAGACTTTATTTAGGGAAAATTTATTACATGGAAAAAGCAATTAGGAAAATAGATGATGAAGGTATAATTAGAAGAAATAAAATAAAAGTAGGTACTGTTAAATATAAAAATAAGTCATCTATTTGTATAATTCTACCTAAATATAATATTCCATTTGAAATTAAAATAGATAGAGTATATATAAATAGAGACTTAGATAAATTAAATTTAGATTTTATAGATAAAGAAGTAGAAAAATTACCTTGTAGAAAGAATATTATTTATAAATTTACAAAAGAACAATGTGAAAAATTATCAGAAGTTACAGAAAGTTATTCTATTTTGAATAAACCAGCAAAAAAACTTATAGATTTTTCAAATTTAATGTGTAAAGGAAAAACAAAAGAAGTTCTTACATATTATGAAAAAACAAAGGTGGAAAGGTAAAAAAATGCTTGATTTAAAAATTTGTAGAGATTTATTAAAAGAAGAAAAATATAATGAAATTTATATAATGTTTGAAGAGGAATTTATAAAAGTTTTTAAAGAACTTTTAGGATATAATGATGAACAAGAAAAAACTCTTGTTAAATTAATATTAGATATGCAAAGAAAGTATCCAGAGTACGATGGAACATTTAAAGTATTAACAGAAGCTTTCTTTAATGAAAAATTATTAAAAGCAGAAAAAATTTCATTCTTTCTAGATGTTTATCCAGAAGTATTGAAATTATATAAAAAATAATTAGGGGGAAATTTGAAATGAACAAAAGAAAAGGTATATCACTAATAGTATTAGTAATCACAATTTTAGTAATGATTATTTTAGCAGGAGTGGTTGTAGTATCACTAACTAAAAATAATCCAATAGAAAAATCAAAAGAAGCAGAATTTAAAAGTAATTTATCTGCATTTAACGAATCACTTGGAATAGGTGCATCTGCAAAACTTGGAGAAGGAGTTTTAAAAGAAAATATGGATGCTGCAACATATGAGGATATAAAAGAATATATATCTATATTTGAAAAAGATTATGTAGGAAAAATAGAAGTAGTAGATGGTATTTTAACATATGTTGGACAAGATGCTAAAGAAAAAAAATGGGCACAAGAAGTAGGAATAAATATAAAATAGATATATATATATTATTAAAATAGGGGGAAAATATATGAACAAAAGAAAAGGTATATCGCTAATTGTGTTAGTAATTACAATACTTGTTATGATAATTTTAGCTGGCGTTGTTGTTGTTTCTTTGCAAAAAAATAATCCGATAGAAAAAGCGAAAGAAGCAAATTTTAAAGAAAATTTATCTTCTTTTAATCAAATATTACATTTACAAGTTGCACAAGATGTTTTATTAGATAAAAATAATGAAAAAGTTTCTTATCTATATAAAGCAGAAGATATAAAGAAAGTAATTCCAGAATTTAAAGAAGAGTATGCAGAATACGTAAATATTTCTAATGGAAAACTTGTTTATTGTGGACCAAAAGGAAATGAAGAAAAATGGGCAAATGATGTAGGAATTTATAGAGATACAGAAGCATTTGTATTTACATGGGAAGCAACTCAAGATAATCAAACTTTAACTTTACCGTTACAAGAATTTAAATTTGACGATGAAAAATGGGAATATACAACAGAAAAATATAGTTATGATTTTATAGTAGACTATGGAGATGGAACAGGTAAAAAAGAAGTAAAAGATGCAAAGAGTGTAAATTCAAGTCATACTTATAGTAAAGCTGGAAGATATGTTGTAACAATAAATGGGTATATGGAAGCTTTCAAAACAGGAGAAAATAATTTAGATGTATTTGGATCTAGAGATAATATAAAAACTATCGAAAGTTTTGGAAATATAGGATATTCAGAATTAGATTTAGGTTATGTTACATTAGATAGTATTGCAACTCCGAATGAAGATAGTTTTAAAAATATAAAAAGTGCAGATTTTATGTTTTATAGAGCAACAATAAAAGATGGTTTACCAAAAGATTTATTTAGATACTGTCCACAAGTAACTTCTTTTATAAGTACATTTTGTATGGCAGACTTTGGAGAGATTCCAGAAGATTTGTTTAAATATAATGTAAATGCAACTGATTTTTCAAGTACATTTGCATGGGCAAATATAACTAAAATACCAGGTAATTTATTTAAAAATAATACTAAAGCGGAGATATTCTCGCAAACATTTAGAGGATGTACTAATGTAACAAGTATTTCACCAGATATATTTAAAGGAAATACAAATGTGAAAAGTTTTAATACTACATTTAGAGATTGCAAAAAGTTTAATGGAAATGTTCCAGAACTCTGGAAAAACTCATATCCAAATTTAACTAATACAGCTGGTTGCTTTTTAAATGTACCAGCAGCTAATACATCTTCTATTCCATCTAATTGGAAATAGAAACAATATATAAATAGCATAGAAAAAATCTATGCTATTTTTTAAAACCTTTTTTCAAATTATAGATATATTCCGACTTTTATGGTATAATAGTGCTGTATTTTAAAATAGGGAGGAAAATATATGTCATTTTTTAATAAAATAAAAGAAGGATTTAAAAAAACAAAGGAAGCATTTGACGAAAAATTAACAAATGTATTTAAAGGGAATAAAGAAGTAGATGAAATGATAGAAGAGTTAGAAGAAGCTCTTGTACTATCTGATATTGGTATGGAAACTAGTTTAAAAGTTTGTGATAATTTAAAAACTAGAATTAAAAAAGAAAAAATAACAGAGCCAGAAGAAATAAAAGAAGCATTAAGAAAAGAACTTTTAGAAATATTAAATAAAGTAGATGAAGAAAATGATAGTGATGAAAAGAAAGTTATATTAGTAACTGGTGTAAATGGTGTAGGTAAAACAACATCAATAGGAAAACTTTCTAATATACTAAAAAAACAAGGTAAAAAAGTTTTAGTTGCAGCAGCAGATACATTTAGAGCAGGTGCTGTTGAACAAGTAAAAATATGGGCAGATAGAGCAGGTGTTGATTTAGTATGTGGAAAAGAAAGTGAAGATCCAGCATCTGTAGTATATAAAGCAACAGAAAAATATTTAGAAGGAAATTATGATATCTTAATATGTGATACTGCAGGTAGACTTCATAACAAAAAAAATCTTATGGATGAACTTGAAAAAATGAAAAGAATAATAGATAAAAATATTACAAATATAAAGAAGGATACTTACATAGTTCTAGATGGGACAACAGGACAAAATGCATTGGTACAAGCAAAAAATTTCTATGATAGAACAAATGTTAATGGTATCATAGTAACTAAATTAGATGGTACTGCAAAAGGTGGTACAATATTTTCAATAGTAGATGAATTAAATATACCAGTAAAATATATTGGACTTGGTGAAGGTATAGACGATTTACAAGAATTTAATTCAGAAGAATTCGTAAGAAGTATAATATAGAAAGGGTATAAAATGCAAAAAACAAAGTTTAATAAATTTTTAGAAAAACTAGAAAAAGTTAAATTACAAAATAAGATTTTAGCTATAGTATTATGTATTGTATTTATATATATAACTTTTTTTAGTATTCATTATGTAGGTAGATATATAGAAGTAAATGAAATAAATAATGGAAAATATACAGAAATACTAACTAGTGAAATAAAAATTAATATTTTTTGTTTTTTTGCATTTTTTATTATTTCATATATAATTACATATATACAAAATAAAATAGCTAAAATCTGTATTAAAAAAGCAGGGAAAAAAGAAAAAATTAAAGTTGGAAAACTGCCAAATAAATCATTATGCGTATTAATTGCAATTGTATTTTCATATTTTGCAACAGCTTTTATAAGTAAAGATTTAATGATTTATTTAAATGAAGTTGAATCAGCTTTTAAAGACCCTATATTTTCAAAAAACATAAGTTATTATATATTACAAAGACCATTTATAGTAAATGCATTTAAACTTGTTGAATCTTTTTTACTATTTAATATTATATACATAATAGGATATTATATAGCAGCTTTTGGTTTTTATTTTAAAGGATTAAGTGAGGAAACAAGAAAAAAATCAGCATATATGATTCATATATTAGCTAGTATATTACTATTTTGCATAGTAAATATATTAGAAACATTCTTATTTAAAGATACAGTTTTATTTACAAAACTGAATTTAAATAATGATTCATTATTTAGTTCATTAATGGGTTCTGGATATACAGACATAAATATAAAGTTATGGTACTTTAGATTTTTACCATATATATTATTAATAGGACTTGTTACTGCACTTTTTTTAATTATTAAGAAGAAATATAAAAAACTAATAGTGTTACCTGTTATATATGTTGGTATAAATATAGCTGTATATTTAATTACTGGAATTGTGCAAAATGTATATGTGAAGCCAAATGAATTAACACTTGAAAAAAAATATATAAAATATCATCTAGATTATACCAAAAAAGCATATGATATTGAAACAACAACAAAGGATTTAAATGTAGAAACAAATTTTAGTAATGAAGATATAATAAAATATTCAAATGTAATAAAAAATATAGATACAATGAATTATGAAAATACATTACAAGAATTAAATTCAAAAGAAGATAAATATTATAGTTATGCATCTATAGATACTTTAGTAAAAAATAATAATTTATATTATATTGCAGCTAAAGAGGCAAGTACTAAAAATCTAGAAAAAGAAGATTATATAAATAGATATATAAAATATACACATGGTAACGAAATAAAAGTATTTAAAAGAAATGCAGGAGAAAGCAAATTACAAGAAACAAATGAATTAAAAATTAATAATAAAAATATATATTACGGAATTAATACTAAATCAGATTGTATTGTAAATCCAAGTATAAAATTAGAAAAGGAAAATATAGATGATACGCCAATTATCGAAGAAAATTATACAGGAGAATATGGCATCTCTATGAGAAAATTAAATAGAGCAGTTATGGCTTTCAAACATTTTGATTATAATTTTTTACTTTCAGATTATATAAAAGATACAAGTAAATTTTTAATAAATAGAAATATAATTGAAAGAGTAAGTGTAATATTGCCTAATATGCTTATAGATAGTAAACCGTATCTTGTAATAGGTGATGATAATAATCCATATTACATAATAGATGCATATACAGTGTCAAGCAGTTATCCATATTCTAAACCAATAGATATAAGTAAAAAAGATTTAGTAGAAACTAAAAAGTTTAATTTAGATAGTAAAAAAATAAATTATATACGTAATTCTGTTAAAGTTATTGTAGATCCTTATAGTGGAAAACTTAATATATTTAATACTGATGAGGAAGATATAATATCTAAAACATACAGCAAAATGTATAAAAATTTATTTGATAAGAAAGAAGGAAATAGTGTTTATGAAGCTGTAGAAAAACATTTAAAATATCCAAAAA
>X411_Leopard__coassemble_169_pt1 | contig 12437 bp, 10 predicted proteins | sample X411_Leopard__metabat2_low_PE_002 | metagenome-assembled genome bin X411_Leopard
TAGTAAAGAAAGCATTATAGAAATATTAAGAAGAACAGATAAAAACTTTATGCAAATAATAAATGATAAAAAATATGGCTTTGCTAAACAAATAGAAGAAAGTTATCCTACAGAAAAAATAGAAAAAATTGATTATGCAGAAGTAGAAAAATTATATGGTTCACCAGCACTTAAAAGAGGTATTTGTCAAACAATAAAAATAGTAGAAGAACTAGTAGAAATTTTAAAAGAAGAACCTCAAAATATCTATATAGAATTTGCAAGAGAAGATGGTGAAAAAGCTAGAACAAAAACTAGAATTAATAAAATAAAAGAGCTATATAATAATATCAAAAAGAATTATCAAAAAGAATACGAAAAATATGGTTTTGATCAAACATATAAAAATTTTATAAACAATACAAATGGAAAATCTAATTTGTCAGATGAAGAATTCTTATATTACATTCAAAATGGTAAATCGTTATATAGTATGAAACCATTAGAAATAGGGGATTTATCAACAACATGTGATGTAGATCATATAATACCAAGATCAATTATAAAAGATGATTCTCTTTCTAATAAAGCATTAGTTTTAGGAAGTGAAAACAAAGAAAAAAATGATAGACTATGTTTATCACGAGATGTAATAAATCATTGTAGACAATGGTGGGAAATGCTATATAAAACTAACTTAATAGATAATAAAAAATATTATAATTTAATTAGGGAAGAATATACAGATGCAGACAAAGAAAAATTTATTAATAGACAACTAGTCGAAACTAGACAAATAACAAAACATGTTGCTAATTTGTTTATTAGAAGATTTAAAAATACAAAAGTAAATTCTGTTAAAGCAACACTTACTTCGGGATTTAGAGAAAAATACGACTTTCCTAAAGATAGAGAAATAAATAATTTTCATCATGCTCATGATGCATATTTTACAACTTTAGTAGGAAACCTAATTATACACAAATTTAAAAATGGAGAGAATGAATTAGATTTTACAAAATATGTATCAAAATATAAATCAACAAAAGAAAAATATGGAATAGGAGTAGGAATATTTAAAAATCCTGTAGAAAAAGAAGATGGATATAAGTGGGACTGTGAAGAAAGAAGAAAATATATAGAAAGTATTCTATCAGATAAACATGCTACATGCTATGTAACATATAGATTAGATGAATTAACAGGAATGTTTTATAAAGAAACAATACAATCAAAAGGAAATAAATTAATAGCAATGCATAATAATTTAGATACATTAAAATATGGTGGATACACAGGTGAAAACTCTGCATATAGTGTTTTAGTTAAATATTGTTTAAAAGGTAAGAAAAAATATGATTTAATATCTATACCAGTACAAAAATCACAAATGATTAAAGAAGGCAAAATAACATTAATGGAATATTTAAATGAATCAAATCCTGAATATGAAAATATAAAAATATTAAAAGATAGAATATTAAAAAGACAAAAGTTTATTACTGATGATAAAATGCAATATAGACTTGCAAGTACAAAAGAATGGACTATATCTAAAGAACTTATTTTAGATTATAATACTTATAAATTAATATGCCTTTTAAAATTATATGAAAAATCAAATAAAAATATTTATAGTAAGTTAATAGAATTAACAGAAATTAAAGAAGATAATTTAATCAATATAAAAGATCCAGAGTTTATAAAAAAAGCTTGTAATAAAATAGCGTTAATAATATATGATGAGCTTATAAATAAAATGAATAAAGAATATGTAAAATTAAATAGTACGTATAAAAAACTTATAGAAAAAAGAGATGACTTTTGTGCTAAAGAAATTTTAGAAAAAATAAAAATTATAAATGGAATTTTAAAAACTTTATCTGGAAATCAAGGAAATTTAAAAAGTTTAGGTTTAAGTGATAGAGAAGGAAGATTAAGTGGCAAAAGTTTTGATCCATCTATTACATTTATAGATGAATCAGTAACAGGAATATACGAAAGAAGGTATAAAGCAAGTGAGTTGGAGAACAGTCGTAATAACTAATACTTGTAAGTTAAGTTATAAAAATAATTATATGATTATAAAAAACGATAAATTAGAAATGATACATTTATCTGAAATCAATACATTAGTAATAGATACTACAACAGTATCTATTACATCGTATTTATTGTGTGAATTAGTTAATAGAAAAATAAAAGTCATTTTTTGTGATGAAAAAAGGAATCCAATTAGTGAATTAGTACCTTATTATGGAGCACACAATACATCAAAAAAAATATTACAACAAATCAAATTTAAAGAGGAAACTAAAAATTTAGTTTGGAGTGAAATAGTAAAATTTAAAATAATAAATCAAGCTAAAATATTACAAAATAATAAAAATCGAGGAGTAGATAAATTACTTTCGTATGTAGAAGAAGTAAAGCCAGGCGATATAACAAATAGAGAAGGACATGCTGCTAAAGTATATTTTAATTTATTATTTGGTAATACTTTTAGTAGAGATTTAGTCATAGATACAAACTTTGCATTAAATTATGGATATAGTATTTTACTTTCTACGTTTAATAAAGAAATAGTTAGTAAAGGTTATTTAACTCAACTTGGAATAAATCATAAAAATGAGTTTAATTTTTTTAATTTATCATGTGATTTAATGGAACTATTTAGACCTTTAGTAGATGATGTAGTATATAAAAATAAAGATAAATATTTTGATGCTAATTATAAAGTAACTTTAGTAAATATTTTAAATCAAAAAATAAAATTTGATGGAAAAGAACAATATGTAAATAATGCGGTAACGTTATATGTAAAAAATGTATTTGATGCATTAGAAAAAGACGATATAACATTACTTAAAAATATAGATATAGAAATATAATGAGTTATAGATATATGAGAGTTTTATTATTTTTTGATTTACCCGTAGAAACAGCTAAGAATAGAAGAGATTATAGAAAATTCAGAAAATTTTTGGTTGATGAAGGATTTATTATGATGCAAGAATCTGTATACTCAAAATTAGCATTGAATAATTCTGTAGTTAATTCTATAAAAAATAAAGTGTATAAAAATAAGCCACCAAAGGGATTAGTACAAATGTTAATAGTTACAGAAAAACAATATAGTTCTATTGAATTAATTGTAGGTGAGTCTAAGTTAGATATATTAGATTCTACAGAAAGGTTGATAATATTATGATATTAAAATTTTGGGATTTGGACAATGATATTATTTTTGATGATGAACATATTAATGTTATAGAAATAGCAGATAAGAATTATTTTAGAAGTTTTGTAGAAAAGCTTAATTTATATTGTAATGGAGCAAATGATGAAAATGAAATTATGCTTTTTAATGATGGAGAAAGAATAGATATAAAGAAAAACAGCTTGATTTTATTTGATTTATTTAATATTGAATTAAATGAAAAAAAGATATTAACAAAGTTATATAATGTTATAGTAAGCGACTCTAACAAAGAGGAATCATTAAATAATGATTTTGAAAATTTAAAATTAGAAATAATACAATATATTAATAAATTAATAATAGAATATCCATTTGAATATACATTCAAAGGTAATGTTACTATTGAGGATTTATTAAAATTAATTAATTTAAAATTTGATATGGATTATTACAATAATTTTGATGAAAAATTATTTGCATTTATAGATATAATAACACATTTTAATTTATGCAGGCTTTTAATAATACCGAATTTAAAAACTTATTTAGAAGAAGAACAATTAATAGAATTGTATAAATATTGTAAATACAAAAAAGTAAATTTACTAGTGTTAGAAAGTTGTGCAACAGAAGAAGTTTTGAAATATGAAAATAAATTATATATAGATGAAACTTATGATGAATTTATTATTAAATCTGTTGATTAAGTTTAGAAAATAATGTATAATAAAGTAGAAATTACACAATAAAATATATTAGATTAGATAAAGTTGTGTGTGAATTTAATTTAGTATATTTTCCTTGAGAATCACATCAAAAACCACAATATAAAAATATAATTATTAAAATTTGAGGTTTTGGGATTGTGTGATTCTTAAGAGTATTAAAACGTGAACAATTGAATAGAAACTGTAGAGTGAGTTTTGGGATTGTGTGATTCTTAAGAGTATTAAAACGAGTTTAATTAATAGATAAATAAAAAGAGGGTTTTGGGATTGTGTGATTCTTAAGAGTATTAAAACCACAGTAGTTGTCGGTAAGATTGCATAAGGGTTTTGGGATTGTGTGATTCTTAAGAGTATTAAAACATATAATATCTCTGATATTATCTCTCATGGGTTTTGGGATTGTGTGATTCTTAAGAGTATTAAAACAGAATTTTCTAAAGTATAGTATATAATAACGTTTTGGGATTGTGTGATTCTTAAGAGTATTAAAACATATTCTACATATGTACTAGCAAAAGAAATGTTTTGGGATTGTGTGATTCTTAAGAGTATTAAAACTGATACATCAATGTCAGATACAAGTACAAAGTTTTGGGATTGTGTGATTCTTAAGAGTATTAAAACACAAGTTTTTAGGAGTAAATTTCCATTACTGTTTTGGAATTGTGTGATTCTTAAGAGTATTAAAACAATTGCAGCGACTTTTAAAAGCATTGTAAAGTTTTGGGATTGTGTGATTCTTAAGAGTATTAAAACCTTAATAATCTGATACTTTTCTGATGAACTGTTTTGGGATTGTGTGATTCTTAAGAGTATTAAAACTTTCGGATTATTTAATAATTGGTTTTTTGGGTTTTGGGATTGTGTGATTCTTAAGAGTATTAAAACTCATCTTTCATTTCTTTCCATTGTGAGTAGTTTTTGGATTGTGCGATTCTTGAGATTATTAAACCAAAATAATATAATAAAATGTTAGTTGTCTATAAAATCAAAAACTATATTTAAAATTAAGATGTTATTTTTTTAACAGTTTATTTAAAAATAAAAATATAAATAATTAATTAGGAAATAAAGATTATATTATATGGTATACATTATGTTTAAGTTGTAAATATTGTTGAAATTTGTTAAAAAATATTGTATAATAATTGTATAAAATGAAGGGAGAAAAATATGATAGATTTTAACAATAAAACATTAATTAAATTAAAAGAAGCAAATGTAGAAGAAGGAATACAAGTAGTAGCAGATATTTTAGTAGAGGATGAAAGTGTATTAGCATATTTTGTATCAATGAGAGATAGTCTAGTGTTTACAAATAAAAGACTAATATCTGTTAATGTACAAGGGATAACAGGAAAAAAAGTAGATTACACATCAATACCATATAGTAAAATACAAGCATTTTCAATCGAAACAGCAGGAACATTGGATTTAGATTCAGAATTATCTGTTACAGTTAGTGGAATAGGAACAATAAAATTCTGTTTAAAAGATAGTTCAAATATAAAAGCATTAGGAAGAAATATAGGAAAGTATATATTAAAGTAGAAGTATGGAAAGATTAGAATATAAAAAATACTTAGAAGATAATTATGATTTAAAAATTTATACAGATAATGTAGAACAAAAATGCTTAGAACAAACAGAAGAATTGTTAAAATTAGATACGTTTAAAAATAGTAAAGTAAGATTAATGCCGGATACACATGCAGGAAAAGGTGCTGTAATTGGCTTTACAGCAAAACTTACAGACAAAATTATTCCTAATATTGTAGGTGTAGATATTGGTTGCGGAATGTTATGTGTATACTTAAATAATATAGAAATAGATCTAGAAAATTTAGATAAAGAAATATATAAAAAAGTTCCAGCAGGAATGAATTCTTTTGAAAAAGAAATAACAAATTTTGGTAAAATAAAAGAAATATATTGTTATGACAAATTAAAAAATAGTAATAGATTTCCAAAACAAATTGGAACACTAGGTTCAGGAAATCACTTTATTGAGATAGATATAGATGATAATAATAACAAATATTTAGTCATACATACGGGGTCTCGTAATTTAGGATTACAAGTAGCACAATACTATCAAAATTTAGCAATAGCAAAAAATAAAAATGATGACATTTCAAAAGAGTTATGTCATTTAGAAGGAAAAGATAGGGAAGATTATTTGCATGATATGTGTATTTGCCAAGAATATGCAGAGTTAAACAGAGAAACAATTGCAAAAACAATAGTAAATGATATCTTAAAATTAGACTATGATAAATTAGAAAAATTCCATACAGTACATAATTACATTTCTTTTGTAGATTATATTATAAGAAAAGGTGCAATATCTGCACATAAAGGAGAGAAAGTATTAATTCCATTAAATATGAGAGATGGAGCTCTTATTTGTATCGGAAAAGGAAATGAAGAATACAATAATTCTGCCCCTCATGGATCTGGAAGAGTAATGTCTAGAAAGCAGGCAAAAGAAAATGTGAATTTAGATGATTACATAGAAAGCATGAAAGATATATATACTACAAGCGTAAATGAATATACATTAGACGAAAGTCCTTTTGTATACAAAAATAAAAATGAAATTATAGAAAATATCAAAGATACTGTTGATATTGTTATGAATATCAAACCAATTTATAATTTCAAAGCCTCAAAATAATTGCTTATTTATAAGCAATTTTTTTGTCGTTTTTTATCTTCTTTTGCGTTTTTATTGCGTTTAGTATATTAAAATGTTAATATTGTTTTGATACATTGATAAATACCTTGTTTTGTAGTATAATTGTGCTAGAAATTTGGAGGAAACATGAAAATAAAATGCACAGTAATTGCAGAAATATTTAAGAGTGAAGAAACAGGTTATACTGTATTTGTTGGAGATACAGGAGAAGAAAATATGCACTTTGTTGGAAATGCTTTAGATATAAAAGTAGGAGATGAAGTATCTCTTGAAGGGGCATATGATAATCATTCTAAATATGGCAAGCAATTTAAATTTACAAAATATGAAAAAGAATTACCTAAAGACGAAAAGTCTTTAATCAAATATATTGCATCTGCAGAAATAAAAGGAGTAGGAGAAGCTACTGCTAAGAGAATAGTAGATGAGTTTTCAATGGATTCTATAGAAATAATTAGATTCCATCCAGAAAAATTACTAGTAGTACGCGGTATTACAGAAGAAAAAGCAGTACTTATTTCAGAAAAAATAAATGAACAATGGGAAAAGTGGAACTTAGTATCTTTTTTACAAAAGTATGATATATCTATTAATGTAGCAAATAAAGTATACGAAGTTTATCAAAATAAGTCTGTTGAAGTAATAAAGAAAAATCCATATATTTTATTATCTACTGTTAAATCTATAGATTTTAAAATAGTAGATAAACTTGCAAGAAATCTAGGAATACCATTCGACCATGAAGATAGAATAACAAACGGTATTTTATATGCATTAAGAAAAATAATGGCATTTGGATATACATGTGTTGAGATGGAAAATTTATTGCCATATGCTGCATCAATACTAGGAGTTGCAGAAGATATAGTTATAAATTTAATGACAAAGCTTATTATAGATAAAGAAATATATGTAGTAAACATGAATAATAAAGAGTTCGTATTTACAGCTGCTCTTTATAAAGCAGAAGATATGACAGCTAAAAAACTATCAGAAATGGCTATAGAAAAGCCTTTAAAAAAGTCATATGATAAAGAAATAAAATATATAGAAGAGCAAAATAATATAACTTTTTCAGAAGAACAAAGAATTGCTATAAATAATGCAATGAAAAATAGAGTGAGTATTATAACAGGAGGGCCAGGTACAGGAAAATCAACAATTATTAAATGCATTACAAATTTAATAGAAATGGAAGATAAAAAGTACGTACTTTGTGCACCAACAGGTAGAGCGGCTAAAAGAATAAAAGAAACAACAGGAGTAGAGGCAAAAACATTACATAGATTACTTGAACTTGTAAAAATAGAAGATCATGATTTAGATCATATGCTTGAATATAGTGTGAAAAAGATAAATACAGATTATATAATAGTAGATGAAGTATCTATGGTAGATATTTTTTTAATAAACAATTTAATGAAAGCAATAAGAGGCAAGACAAAACTAATACTTGTAGGTGATGCATGTCAACTTCCATCTGTAGGTCCGGGTAGTGTGTTAGAAGATTTAATCGAAAGTGGAAAAATTGTAACAACTAATTTAAAGGAAATATATAGACAAAGTAAAGGAAGCGATATTGTAATTAATTCTCATAAAGTAAATAATGGAGAATTTCCTACTTTAAAAAAGAATAATTCTGATTTAATTTTTATTGAAACATCTTCTGTAGAAGAAACATTACGTGAAGTTAAAGAATTAGTTGAATATAAAATTAACGATTATATAGAGTGCGATAATATAAAAGACTTACAAGTACTAACACCAATGAAAAAAACAAGTTTAGGAAGTATATCGTTAAATAAGCTTATGCAAGAAACATTAAATCCTAAGATTTCAGATTTAAAAGAAAAAGAAACATTAGGTAAAAGATTTAGAATAAATGATAAAGTAATGCAAATGGAAAATAACTATGATATAGAGTTTAGACAAGGCGATCTTGATGGACAAGGTATATACAATGGTGATATAGGATATGTTACAGATATAAATAAAATAGACTCTACACTTACAGTTAAATTTGATGATGATAAAGAGGTATGTTATATGTTTAGTGAATTAGATCAATTAGATTTAGCATATACAGTAACAGTGCACAAAAGTCAAGGAAGTGAATTTGATGTAGTTATACTACCACTTTATACAGGATTTGCAAAGTTATTTACAAGAAATTTATTATATACTGCTATGACAAGGGCCAAAAAATTACTTGTTATAGTTGGCAGTGAAAATACAATAAAATATATGGTAAACAATATAGAAGAAAAGAAAAGAAAAACAGGTTTAAAGGAGAAATTAATTAAATATTGTGAACTATATGAACAAACTATGTTATAGTATTTTAAGTTTAATATATAAAGAAAATTGTGAAATATGTTCAAAAGCAACTGATGAAAATACATATATATGTAAAAATTGTATAAATAAAATTTTAGAAAAAAGCGTTGGGAAGACTAGAAATCTAATGAATACTTATGATATTATATATGTATAAAGATATAGTCTTTTAAAAAAATATATTATTAAATATAAATTTAATAGTAAAAAATATATTGGCAATATGTTCATAGCACTTTGTGTAGAAAGATTAAAAAAATATTTAAATAAAATAGATATAATAACATCTGTTCCTTTAAGTAAGGAAAAAATGAAAAAAAGAGGATACAATCAAAGTGAATATGTAGCAAAAAAAGTAGCAGAAAAATGTAATATAAAGTATGTAAATTTTCTTTACAAAAACAAAAATAATATAAACCAAAGTTCTTTAAATAAACAAGAAAGAAAAGAAAATATTAAAGGAATTTTTAGTTTAGAAAATGAAATAATTTTAAATAAAGAAAAATACAAAAATAAAAATATACTTTTACTTGATGATGTCTATACAACAGGTGCAACTATAGATGAATGTATAAAAGTTATTAAAGAAAAAGTAAATTGTAATATAATAGTATTAATAATAGCAATTAATAATAATAAAATATGAGGTGATAGAATGGAAGAGTTATTAGAATGTATTGTAGAGTATGTAAGAAAACCAATTACAGACTATGCCATTATGATAAATGGTGAATGGGGAAGTGGAAAGACACATTTTTGGAATAATAAAGTTAGAGAAAAATTAGAATCAATGACTTTTAACGGAAAGAAATATAAAACAATTTATATGTCTTTATATGGAATAAATAGTTTAGAAGAAATAAGTAAAAAAATATTTATTGAAACTAATCCACAAATTAATAAAACATTAAAAAAATTTGCAGATAACAAAGAAGGAAATGTAATTCCTGAATATGTTAAAACAGGACTTGATATGGCTAATCTATTTGGTGCTGTACAATTTAACAGTGATAAAATAGATTTTTCAAAAGCATTTTCTATTGATGATAAAATTTTATGTTTTGATGACTTAGAAAGAGCAAATGTAGATGTAATAGATATACTAGGATATATAAATAACTTTGTAGAACATGATGGAATAAAAACTATATTAATATGTAACGAAAAAGAACTTGCAACTAAATTTAAAAATTCAAATGCTGAATTCAAAACATTTATAGCAACATATATATTAGATAAAGAAGGAAAAATTGCAAATGCTGCTAAATCAGATAATAATACATTTGCAAATCCAGATGTTCCTCTTGCAAAAATGATAGAAGAAAAAGTATCTCATATTTTTGATAGAGCAAATGCATATGAAAGAATAAAAGAAAAATTAATTGGAGAAACTTTTGAATATATACCAGAATACTCATATATTCTTAATGGTATGATATTAAGATATAGTTTTAATCCAGCTCTAGAATCATTCTTAAAAAGAAATACACATGCAATTATTAGTATATTTAATAAAACAGGTACAAGAAATTTAAGAATATTAAAACATGCATTAAATGATTTTGAAAAAATATTCTCAGTAATACAAAAATATTATCCAGATTTAGATGAAAACTTACTAAAAACAATATTAATGTTTACTGTAGCAATTGCTTTTGAAATAAAAGCAGGTAATATTAGTAAAGAAAAATTTAAATCAGTAAGAGATAATGATGAATATAAATCAATAATATTTACATCTAAAATATTAAATGATAATAATCAATTCTATCTTAGAGAATTTGATAATAGATATTTCTTTAACTCAAAATCAGAATATAGATTCTTTAAATTTGTAGAAGTATATATAAGAACTAGAATTTTCGATATGAAAATATTTAGACAAGATATTGAAAATGCATTAAATCAAGACGAAGTAAAAGATGAAATGCCAAAATATATTACAATATTAAATGGAGAGTATTGGAAACTTTCTGACTCAGAATTTGATGAAGTTGTTAGAACTACATTAGAAGAGATAAAAGAAGGAAAACTTCCATTAGATGAATACCTTAAAGCATTTGCAGTATATCAATATTTTGTAGATAAAGGTTTAATAACTATGGATGTTGAATCTCTTAAAAATTTATTTGTAATCGGGATAAAAAGAGCTGCAGCAGATGAAACAAATGATGCAAACTTCTTTATTTCAGATGTATTAGATTATCAAACAGATGATATTTATTTAAGAGAAATTAAAATGGAAATAATAAGAGCAAATAAAGAATTACTTGAAAGAGTAGAATTTAGAAAAACAAATGAATTATTTAAATATATTCCAGATGATGTAGAAAAATTCTATGCAGTTATTAAAGATGAATACAAAAATGTACCAATATTTAAAAACTATGATATGTATATATTAAGAGATAGATTAGTTATTACAAACAATTATCATTTATATAATATAATAAATATATTACAAATGAGATATGAAAATAAAAAAACACTTTTAAAACAAGATAGTAGAAATTTAAGACTTTTATCAAGTCTTTTAGAAGAACATATAAAAACAAAAGCACCATCTATTAAAACAGTGTTACTTGGTAATATGAAAGATACAATAGATGAATTATTAGATACATTATCTACTAAAAAGAAAAAAGAAGACGAAGAAGATAGCAAATAAGCTATCTTTTTTTGTTTAAATACGTAAAAATTGTATATTATTTTTTAAATTAATAATAATATTATTAAAGGAGGAATAATATTGAAAGCAACAGGAAAAGTAAGAAAAATAGATAATTTAGGAAGAATAGTAATTCCAAAAGAAATAAGAGCTACACAAAAAATAGAAGAAGGAGATAGTGTAGAAATAAAAGTAGCTGAAAATGGAGATATAATAATAAAAAAATATGATGTGTTAGGAAATAATGTTGAAATATTAAGAAATGTAGCAAAAGGAATTAGTGAAATTTTAAAATGCAATGTAATAATAACAGATAGAGAAAAAGTATTAAAAGTATTTCCAGAAAGTAAAGAAAATATTGAGTTTAATATAAATGATAATTTATTAGAAGTTATAGAAGAAAGAAGAACTTATTTAACAGATAATGAAATCATTGTTCCAATAATAGTAGATGCTGTTACAAAAGGTACAATAGTTATAAAATCAGACTCTAAGAAAAAATTAAATGAATTAGATAGTAAGGTCGTAGAAGTAGCTTCTAAATTACTAGAAGAAGTAATTTCATAAAGGTGCTTAAGTTTTTAAGCACTTTTTTTAATTTTTTGATTAAAAAGTGTTGACAAATTTAATTTAATAATATATAATAATACCTGTAGTTGAGAGTATACCTTGCGGGTGTAGTTCAATGGTAGAATTCCAGCCTTCCAAGCTGGCTGTGTGGGTTCGATTCCCATCACCCGCTCCATTAAATACTTTTAATTACATATAACTGCGGGTGTAGTTCAATGGTAGAATTCCAGCCTTCCAAGCTGGCTGTGTGGGTTC
>X411_Leopard__coassemble_172_pt1 | contig 12244 bp, 11 predicted proteins | sample X411_Leopard__metabat2_low_PE_002 | metagenome-assembled genome bin X411_Leopard
ATTTAAGCAAGATATGGCTTCTTTTAGAGATGAACTTTCTGTGTATATTGCAAATGGACAAATAATTAATGATTCTGTAAAATTAGATGACTATAATGCAAATACATATGATGAAATCAAAAAAATTATTAATTCATTTATGCAAAAATATAATAAAAAAGTCGTGATTATTAGTGGAGAACTTGTATATGCTGGACAAGATACACTAGAAGAAAAATGGGCAGAAGAAATAGGAATGCCAATAATTAATGCTGGAGAAAATTCTCCTGATATGGTTACAGGAATGATTCCAATCAAATGTGTAAAAGGTACTTGGGAAGTCTGTTCACCAAATGATCCAGAGTGGTATTGTTATGGATTAAAAAAATGGGCAAATGCTATGCTAAGTGATGGAAAATATAAGGCGGGAAGTGTTACAGTAGGAACAAAAGTTGCAGAAGAAGATTTAGGAAGTATGTTTGTATGGATACCACGTTTTGCATATAGTATGGATAAATACAAAGTAAAAAGTAATTTTAACGTAACTTTTTTAAATGAAACAAGCAATAAAGATTCAAAAGGTAATTCATATGAAGAAGATTATAATGTAACAAAAATTTCAAAAGGAGAAAAAACACCTAAAATTGTGCATCCAGCATTTAAACTTGGAGCAAAACCAATGAGAGGATTTTGGATAGCAAAATTCGAGGCTTCTAAAGAAGGAGCGAATAATAATACTGTAGCTGGAAACAATTTATATGATAATATAAAAATACTTCCAAATAAAAATACATGGAGATATATACAAATTTCTCATTGTATGGTTAATTCAATGGTAATGAATGAAGAAGGAAATGTATATGGTCTTGTACAACCGGAAGCAAATAGTTATCTTACACGTAATGTAGAATGGGGAGCAGTATGTTATCTAGCAGCGTCTCAGTTTGGTAGATCTCCTGAACAAAATACTAATAAAATAAATACCTCTGGAGTTACATATACTCAATTAAGTGGTGGAGGAGATTATATAAAAAATGTTCAGTTAAGTACTACAGGAAATGTTACAGGTGTTTACGACATAAGTGGAGGGGCAGCAGAATATGTTGCAGCGTTTTATAATAATAAAAATAAAAGCATAATAACATATGGATCAGATTACTTTTTTGCAAATGGATATATAAAAGATGAGTTTGTTAATTATTTGGATTCATACGAAGTTTCTCCCGAAGAAATCACACTAGGAAATACATTATGGAATGATAATATAAACCAAAATTCTAAAAGATTAGAATTTGCAAATGCACGTTATGAAAAATCATCTTCTAAAAAGGGAGATGCTATGTATGAAGTTACAGATAAAGGTGAATATTCTTACTATGGAAAATTAAATGATGGAATATATGGATGGATGAAAGATTTAACTTCTGACAAAAATCAATATATAACAAATGGATTTGGAAATCTCTCTATGTTTGGTAATACAGAACTTCCATTTATCGTGCGTGGGGGATCATGGGATCATGCTGGAAAAGTAGGAATGTTTTCGCAAGCATCATCTAGAGGAATACCTTTTTACGAGTACGGATTTAGACCAGTAGTTATAAAAAAATAAAGTATTAGATAAATTTGAAGAGGATTAATTCCTCTTTTTGTATTAATAATACTTTTATTTTAAAAAAATTTGGTATACAATAAATATATAAAATTAATTTTAGGAGAGGGGATATATGGAAAATACGAACAAAAGAAAAGGGATTTCGCTAATTGTTTTAGTAATTACAATCCTTGTTATGATTATTCTAGCTGGTGTTGTAGTTGTATCATTACAAAAAAATAACCCAATAGAAAAAGCAAAAGAAGCAGAATTTAAAACATCTGTAACATCTTTTTTAGATGAATTAAATTTATATCATACACAAATGTTATCAAATAATCAAGGAAGTTATGAACAAAATAGAATAAATGCAAATAAAGATAATATTGTATATATAGGAAGTGGTCAAATAGACACAAATGGAAATATAAAAAATTTAATACCATCAATGACAGGAAAATATTTAGATATATTAGAAGTACAATCTGGAAAATTAATATATACAGGAAGTAATACAAATGAAATTAAGTGGTCAACAGAACTAGGAATTTCTATACAATCTTTTGTTGGTGGTGTTAATTCTCCAAAATTAAACGAAGGAATGATTCCTGTATATTTTGATTCAAGTAAAAATGTATGGAAAAAAACAGATACGTCAAATATAGCTAATATATGGTATAATTACGATGAAATGAAATGGGCAAATGCTGTAACAGTAGAACCAGATAAAAGAGAAATATACAAAAAAGCTGGAATTGGTACAGATATAAATATGGAAGATATAAACGGATTTTTTGTATGGATACCTAGATATGCCTACTCTATAGATGGTACAATATACAAAAAAATATCAACAAATACTAATAACAAAATAAATGTTAAATTCTTAAAAGGAACAAGTAATAGAGATGAAAAAGGAAATGAATATCCAAAAGACTATGATTCAAGTAGCATAAATAATGGAAACAGTACACCATATATAGTTCATCCTGCATTTAAATTTGGAGAAAAAGAATTAACAGGAATATGGGTTGCAAAATTTGAAATGTCTGGATCTATGTCTAGTAATGGAAGATATCCTGGAAACAGATACAAAAATGAATCTACTGGTTTAATTGAAAAAGAACTTAAACAAGAAACAACATATATGAAATTTATACCAGGAGTTCCTACAATAAGAGATGAAAATATAGACGATTTATTTTCATTAGCAAGAACAGTAACAGAAAAAAATAAAGACAAATATGGACTACCAAAAGAAGCAGATGCTCATATGATAAAAAATACAGAATGGGGAGCAGTAAGCTATTTAGCAGCATCTAAATACGGAGTTATACCAGAAAAAAATTCTATTGGTAAATGGATAGAAAAAGATAATGTAAATCAAGGAACACATGTAGATATAATAGCTGGTACAGATGACTATGTAAAAAATGTTAATACAAGTACAACAAATAATGTATATGGAGTATATGATTTAAATGGTGGATCATATGAATTTGTAGCAGCATATATAAATACTAATGATACATTAAATAATACTGGTAAAAGCTTAGAAACAGCAGAAAAGAAATATGTAGATGTATATGAAGGAGCTAAAGAAGTAAAAGAAAATAGAATAGTAGTAGATGGAAGTTTTATAACACAACAACAATTAAATGATGGTCCTATTCAATATAATTCTATACGTAAAAGACTTGTAAAAGAAACATATAATAATTTAAGCAAAATAAAAGGCGATGGTGTTTACGAAACAATTCAAGAAAATAACTTTTCATACTTAGGGAAAAATACAGTTGATGATAGACTTAAATGGTTAAGTATAGCTACAGACCAAAGTGAAGCACTTACAAATTGGGATAATGACTATACTTTAATATCTATAATATCGTATAATACTTTCCTAAGAGGAGGAGTATATAGTAATGGAAATGCTTCTGGAGTGTTTAATGTATTTGCGGATACAGGTGTAAGATGGACTAGTGCAACAAGTAGAATATGTTTAATATAAGATATGGAGAAATCCATATCTTTTTTTGGTGAAAAAATAAGTACATTTCATTAAAAAGATATTGAAAAAAATGTATAAGTATGTAAAAATATAATTGTATAATATTAAATTATGTCAAGGGAGTGAAAAAGGTGTCAAAAAATATTTCAAAAAAAGGATCAAAAAGTGAGTCAAGAATAATTGGTCAAGGATATAAATCCACATTTGAAGAAGAACTAGAAGATACAATAATGATAGTTGAAAATAGTCTTGTTGCATTAATTGTTGTTGTAGCAATATTATTAGTTTGTTTTTCTTTATTTTTTGTTTTTGTATATATTTAAAAAAAAGCAGTGATATATATATCATTGTTTTTTTCTTTATGGTATAATCTATGTAGGTGGTTATATGGGAAAAAAATATGGATATATAATAGGAAGATTCTCACCTGTAACAAAAGGACATGAAAAGCTTATACAATATGCTTTAACTAAAGTAGATGTATTATTAATTTTAGTTGGATCTGCAGATAAAAAAAATACATTTAGAAATCCTTTTAGTATAGAGACAAGAATGAGATTATTAACTAAAATATATAAAGATGAAATAGAAAATAAACAAATAATTTTAGCACCTTTAAATGATCTAACAGAGGAAACAGATATACAAGGTGGAAAATGGGGAAAATACCTTATACAAAATGTAGAAAAAATATTAAAAAGAAAACCAGATTATAGTATATATGGAGAAGAAGAATCTAGAAAATACTGGTTTAATAAAGAGGATGTAATTAATATAGAAGATATAATTTTAAAAAGAACAGAAGAAGATATATCTGCTACAAAAGTAAGAGAGATTATTGCAAAAAATGATTATGAAAATTTTAAAAAGTTTGTTAATAGTAAAATCTATGAAGATTATAATGATATAAGAAATGAACTTTTAGAAACAAAAGAATATTTAGAAATATCAAGGGGAAGATAGAATGGAAAATTTAAAAGAAATAGATAATAAATTAAATAATGAAAATATAGTAAAAGCTAATAAGAAAAATATAATAAAAGATTTTACACCAGATTTATATAGTAAAATTGTTTCTATATATAATGAATTAGTACGTAAATATTCTTTTAAAGAAAATACAAATATTAATAATAATAACGAAGTTTTAGGGGAAAATATAATTAATAAAGAAAAAAAGATAGAAGATATTTATTTAGATAAAGTAGAAAGATTACACGAATTAAAAATATCTTCATATAAAGATAATATAGAAAAAAATAAAGTAACACAAGATAAATATAAATTAGTTGAAATGATTAATTTAGAAAAAGACATATGTAGTATAAAAAAATTAAATAATAATATAGATACTTCTATTGAAGATAAATATGAAATAGAAGAAGATAAATACGAAACTTTTATTTTAGATAATTTTGAGGAGGATATAAAAGATGTCCAAAAACAAAATTTAAAATTAGATAGTATAGAAAATAAAATGCTAGATTTAAATAAAAAGCTAAAATTAAATACTATTGATATGGTAGAATATAATGAAAGATTTGGTGAATTAGAAGAAGAAAAAGTAGATGTTGTTTGGGGACTTACTATTTTAAATCCAAGTTTATTAAAAGAAAAACATATACAAAATACAGAAAACAGAAAATTTATGGTGAAAGAACTTGGAACAAATGCATTAGATAAATTTAAAAATATAAAAGAAAAATTAACAAAAAGTCCAAATGTAAAAACAATGGATATACTTTCTAGAAATTTAGATAATGAAATAGAAGAAACAAATAACAGTAATTTAAGTATACAAAATTCAGAAGAAAAAGTATTAAAAGATTTAGATGAAAGAATAGCTAAACTTCCTATAGATTCTAGGGAAAGAATTAGACTTGAAGCTATGCGTAATATAAAGAGAATAGATATGCATCAAGCTAAAGATTTAAATAATGTTTCAAATAAACAAATGGATGAAAAGAATTTAGATAAAGAGGAAGTAGAAGAAACAACAATAACTAAAACAACAACAACAATAACTAGAACTATAACACAAATAGAAGAACAAAATGAATTCATTGTATATTTACAATCTAAAGTAAAAGTAAATCAAGATCCACAAAATATAATTGAAGTTGCAAATGCACAAATTTTAAGAGATAGAACAAGAAATGATTCTAGACAAATAGATATTTTAGTTAGATAGGAGAACAATATGGTTTTTAGTAGTGTAGTTTTTTTATACATATTCCTTCCAATAATGCTCATTTTATATTTTATTGTACCAAGTAAATTAAAAAATGCAGTTATGATATGTGCAAGTTTAATATTTTTTGCATGGGGAGAAATAAAATATATTTTAATAATGCTATTACTGGCTGTTATGGATTTCTGGTGTGGTAATAAAATAACAGAAAGTAGTGAAAAGAAAAAAAGAAGATTATATTTATTTATAGATGTATCTGTAAATTTACTTATATTATTCTTTTTTAAATATGCAGATTTTATTATTGAAAATATAAACATAGTAACACATTTAAATATTAAACCATTAAATATACCTTTACCAATAGGTGTATCATTTAATACATTTCAATCTTTATCATATATAATAGATGTATATAAAAATAAAGTAAAATGTGAAAAAAGTTTTTATAACTACTTAACATATACTACACTATTCCCACAAATAATAGCAGGTCCAATAGTTAGATATGAAGAAGTAGATGATACATTAGAAACAAAAAATATTAGTTTAAATAACTTTACATTAGGAATGAAAAGGTTTATAATAGGACTTTCAAAAAAAGTACTAATAGCAAATAATGTAGGACTTCTTTTTACAACAATACAAAATGGACTATATACAACAAACTCAGTATTACTTTCAATATTAGGTATGATTGCATTTGCATTACAAATTTATTTTGATTTTAGTGGTTATTCAGATATGGCAATAGGACTTGCTAAAATATTTGGTATGGATTTTGATGAAAACTTTAATTATCCATATATATCTAAAAGTATAACTGAGTTTTTTAGAAGATGGCATATTACACTTTCAAGTTGGTTTAGAGACTATATATATATTCCACTTGGAGGAAATAGACATGGACTTTTAAAACAAATTAGAAACATACTTGTTGTATGGTTTTTAACAGGAGCATGGCATGGTGCTTCATGGAACTTTATAATATGGGGATTATTCTTTGGAGTTATTTTAGTGCTTGAAAAAGTATTTTTACTTAAAGTTCTAGAAAAAACACCAAAAATAATAAGACATATATATGTAATTGTACTTGTATTAATAAGCTGGGCAATATTTGCATTTGATGACTTATCTGCTGGTGTAGAATATGTAAAAAATATGCTTATGTTAAATAAAGATATTGCTTTTATAAATAGTGAAGCAATTTATTATTTGAAAAATTATGCTATTATATTTTTAATTGGATTTATATTTTCAACTCCAATTCCAAATAACATATTTAAAAAAATAGAAGAGAAAAATAGCTATTTTGCACAAATTTTTGTATGTATAGTTTATCTAGGATTATTTTTACTATCTACAGCTATTCTTGTAAGTGATACATACAATCCATTTCTTTATTTTAGATTTTAGGAGGTTATAATGAAAAATAAAATATTTTTTTCATGTTTTATATCAATATGGTTGATTTTAATTGTTTTAAACTTTATAATAAAGACACCAGAGTTTTCAGAAGCTGAAAATAGATACGTGGCTAAACTTCCTAAAATAACTATGGAAAGTTTGTTAAATGGAGAATTTTCTAAACAAATGGATACATATATAAATGATCATTTTGTATTTAGAGATAAATGGTTAAATATTAGAGCAGCTTTTGAAAGAACACTTGGAAAAGATGAAATTTCAAATGTATACATAGGAAAAGAAGGATATCTTTTTGAAAAATTTACAGAGGAAAACGTAGATAGAGATAGTATTAGTTATAAAATAAATAAAATTAATGAATTTAAAAATAAAACAGACACTAATATATACATAACACTTGTTCCAAACTCTATATATATAAATAGAGATAAGTTACCAGAAAATGCAACTACATTTAATCAAAAAGATGTAATAGAAGATATATATAATAAACTAGAGATAAATAAAATAAATGTTATAGATACATTAGAAAAAAATAAAAATAATAAGTTATATTTTAAATTAGATCATCATATGACATCTAAAGGTGCATATTTAGTCTATGAAAAAATAACAAAAGATATGTTAAATAAAGATACGAATGAAAATGATTATATAAAAGAAAAAGTTACAGATAGTTTTTATGGAACATTTTATTCTAAAGTTAATTTAAAATCATTGAAACCAGATGATATATATATTTATAAAAATAAAAATGTTAAAGTAACAAGTGCTGTTTATGATAACAGAGAGAAAAAAAGTATATATAATTTTAATTATTTAAAGAAAAAAGATAAATATTCAATGTTTTTAGATGGAAATCATGCTATAAGTGTAATAAAAACAGATGTTAAAAATGGAAAAAAATTACTTGTAATAAAAGATTCATATGCACATATATTATCGCAGTTTTTAATAAACGATTATGAAGAAATACATTTCTTAGATTTAAGATACTATAATATGCCTGCTTCTTCATATATTAAAGAAAATAATATAGAGAATGTTTTATTATTATATAACGTTACTAATTTTATTTCAGACATTGCAATAAAAAATATAAGATAGGAAGGGGATAGAAAAATGGTAAAAAAAGAAGAAATAAAAACATTAGAAAAATATGCTAAAATATGCGTAATACTTGGTACAATGTTTCTATTAATATGGTTTTCTTCAAAAAGTATAGTATATTCAATGGAACACAAAGTCCCACAACTTTATGTAATTACAAAAGGAAGAGTAACTAATGCAGATATCTTAAAAAAAGCTACAAATTTAGATTCATTAAATTATTTTTGCCCAGTTGAATATGTAGAAAAATATGATATACCATATGTAAAAGTTGAAAAAGGTGAAGAAATAGAACTACAAACAGAGAAACTTGCTAGTGTAAAACCAGAAAAGATAAAAAAAGAGGATATATATTTAAAACAGTTTAAAAATATGGACAAAGATAGTATGCAAGATGCAGAAATTACTTCTGCCGAGATTGAAAATATATCTAAAATAAAAATAAAAGCACCAGAAGAAGTAGGAGATTATATATATCAACTTGTTGTAAAATATAATAATAAAAGTATAGATTATGTATTTAGAGTCAAAGTAGGTGAGTAAGCATGATAAATATAAATAAAATACTTGGAAATAAAAAAATAGTTAATTTACTTTATTTTATTTTCTTTACAGCATTTATTATAATAATTACAATAGGAGCATTTATATATATGGATTATATAACACCAAGACTTGAAGTGAAAGGAAATAATTTAGAATTTCAAAAAAAGACAAGTGAAAATATATCAAGTATAATGTCGTCTATTGAAATGGTTAATAAAAAGCAAATAAAAAAAATAGAAGTAAAAAAAGGTGAGAAAATAAAAATAAGATCTGTAAAAGATTTTGCATTAGAACCTAATGTACCAAAGGATGGTTATGTAACAGTTCCAATGTATAAAAACTTACGTGAAGAAGAAATTAAAACAGAAAGATTTGAATATATAAAAGAAAAAGATGGAGGATATTATTTTACTGTAATAGCTCCTAAAGAAGAAGGAATATATACATATAATATAAATCTAGAATATAGAAAAGCTAAATATATATTCACATTACATATAGAAGTAAAATAAGGGGAAAATGATGAAAAAAATAGGTAATTTATTATTAGCACTTGTACTAAGTATAGCATTATTCTTTGGTGTGTTATATTATAAAGAAAATAAAAGCTATATAGGTTATATAAAAAATAATAATATAGTTATAAATAATAGTAATGAAAAGTATGATGAAAATTATAGAATAAATAAGTTAAGAAAAAATAATAATAGTATATATTTTCAAAGTCTTAATGAAGATGAGAAAAAAATATATGTAAAACTTGCAAATACAATAAAAAATTTAGACAATTCTTTTGTTGTATCTAAAGAGGACTTTAAAGGCGATTTTTCAACATCACTTGGTAAAGTAGTAAATTACTTTTTAAATGATCATCCAGAAGTCTTTTATTTAAGTTCAGAATACAAATATAATGAATATGATTCAGTATTTAAACATGAGTATATAGTAACAATATCGTATCTTACAGATGATAAAAATAAAATTAATGAACAAATAGAAACGTTAGATAACAAGATAAATAGTATAGTATCAAATGTCAAATCTACAGATGAATATGAAATTGAATTACAGCTACATGATTATATAGCAAAAAATATTGTATATGATTATGATAAGAAAAATGAAAATATACATAATGTATATGGAGGTTTAATTTCTAAAAAAGCAGTATGTGATGGGATTTCTAAATCACTTAGTTTACTTCTAGAAAGAAAAAATATAGATTCATATATTGTAGTTGGAAAAATAGAAAACCAACCACATGCATGGACAATGGTGAAATTAAATGATAATTATTACCATACTGATTTAACTGCAGATATTTCAGTTAGTAAATCGGATAATATTATAGTACATACATACTTAAATAGGGTAGTAGAGGATATCAAAAAAACACATCATATTGAAGATGAAGAGGTATTACCTAAAACATCTAAAGATGATTTAAATTATTACGTTAAAAATGATTTTATTATACAAAAAAATGATAATTTTGAAAATAAACTGTCTAATATTATTTATAAAAATAGAAATAATGATGTTATAGAATTTAAGGTTAATAATATGGTGGAAGCTAAAAATATGCTTGTTAATGTACTTAGTAAAAGACCTGAATTTAGAGGTAAAAATAGGATAACTTATTATGAAATATTTGACACTATAATTATAAAGAATACATAATAAAAATATTTACTTTTTTCTTTTTTTATGGTATAATCTTTCTTGTATAAGATATAAGAAAGGAGAAATATGTTAGAATTAAAAAATATATCATATATAAAAGATGACAAAGAGATATTAAAAGATATCAATTTAACTATAGATGACAATAAATTTATTGCAATTACTGGACCAAATGGAAGTGGAAAAAGTAGTCTTGCAAAAATTATAATGGGAATAAATACTCCAACAAGTGGTAGAATTTATTTCAATGGAGAGGATATTACAGAAAAAAATATCACAGAAAGAGCTAAAATGGGTATTGGATTTGCATTCCAACAACCAGTAAGATTTAAAGGACTTACAGTAAGTGATCTTATAAGACTTGCTGCAGGTGAGAATGTTAAATATGATGAGATAAGAAAGTATTTATCAGATGTAGGTTTATGTGCTAAAGAGTATATAAACAGACAAGTAGATGGTAGTTTATCTGGAGGAGAATTAAAGAGAATAGAAATAGCAACAGTTGCTGCTAAAAAATCTAAACTTACAATCTTTGATGAACCAGAAGCTGGTATTGATTTATGGAGTTTTAATAGTTTAATAGAAGTTTTTGAAGATATACATGAAAATATAAAAGGTTCTATTTTAATTATTTCACACCAAGAAAAAATATTAAATATAGCAGATGAAATAGTATTACTTGCAGATGGTAAAGTAGAATCTGTAGGTAAAAAAGATGAAATTCTTCCTAAATTACTTTCAAGAGGAAAGAGATGTGGATGTAATAAAGGAGGGCTATATGAGTAAATTATTAGATGAAGTATTATTAAAGAAAATTGCTGGAATAAATTTATCTAACTTAAAAGGTGCATATAATGTTAGAAAAGATGGACAAAAGTTAGTTAGAAATACAACAAATAATATAGATATTAAAACAAAAGAAGATAAAGATGGTATAGATATTATAGTAAAAGAAAATACAAAAAATGAAACAGTATATATACCTGTTATTTTAACAAAACAAGGTTTAAATGATAAAGTGTATAATGATTTCTATATTGGAAAAAATGCAGATGTTACTATAGTAGCAGGTTGTGGAATACATAGTTGTGGTAATCATGATTCAGAACATGACGGAATACATACATTTTATTTAGAAGAAGGAGCCAAGGTTAAATATGTTGAAAAACATTATGGTGAAGGAGACGGTAATGGAAAACGTATTTTAAATCCAGAAACTATTGTTAACCTAGAAAAAGGTTCTACACTTGAAATGGAAACAGTACAAATAAAAGGTGTTGATTCTACAATTAGAATTACTAAAGGTAATTTAAAAGAAGATACTAATTTTATTGTAAGTGAAAAAATAATGACACATGGAAATCAATATGCAAAAACAGTTTTTGATGTTAATTTAAATGGAAAAAATTCTAGTACAAAAGTAACATCTAGATCTATTGCAAAAGACAATTCAAAACAAGAATTTGTATCTAATTTAAAAGGAAACGATAAATGTTTTGGACATGTAGAATGTGATGCAATCATAATGGATAATGCTGTAATAAAAGCAATACCAGAAATAGAGGCAAGAAATATAGAAGCAAATCTTATTCACGAAGCTGCAATTGGTAAAATTGCAGGAGAACAATTAATTAAGCTTATGTCTCTTGGATTAACAGAAAAACAAGCAGAAAAAGAAATAATTAATGGATTTTTAAAATAA
>X411_Leopard__coassemble_178_pt1 | contig 11847 bp, 7 predicted proteins | sample X411_Leopard__metabat2_low_PE_002 | metagenome-assembled genome bin X411_Leopard
AGTATAAATGCTGGCGGTATGGAAACTATGATAATGAATTATTATAGAAATATAGATAGAAGTAAAATACAATTTGATTTTTTAATATTTACAGAAGGTAAAGGATTTTATGAAGATGAGATTACAAAACTTGGAGGTAAAATTTTTAAACTTACTTCTAGGAGAAAAAATCCTATAAAAAATTATATTGAATTAAGAAATTTTTTTAAAAATAATAAATATGATGTAGTACAAATACATCAAGGTGTAACAACATTATTGCCACTTAAGATGGCAAGTAAATATGGTGTAAAAAAAATAATAGTGCATAATCATGGCATAAATAGAAAAATAAAAAAAGTTTTGGCGCCATATATTGAGATATATGTTAAACCTAAAATAGAAAAGTTAGCAACAGATTTTTTTGCTTGCTCAGAAAATGTATTAGATCATATTTATACTAAAAATATAATAAAAAACAAAAAATATTATATTTGTCCAAATGCAGTAGATGTAGAAAAGTTTAAATTTAACGAAGAAATACGAAACAGAAAAAGAAAAGATTTAAATGTACAAAATAATGTTGTTTATGGACATGTTGGTACTTTCACGGAACCTAAAAATCATAAATTTTTAATAGATATATTTGAAGAATTATATAAAAAAGATAAGACTTCTAAACTTCTTTTAATAGGCAAAGGTCCTATGCAAGATGAAATTAAAAAAAATGTTATAGAAAAGGGGTTGGAAAATGCTGTTAAATTTTTAGGACAGAGAGAAGATGTGAATGAACTTATGATGGCAATGGATATGTTTTTATTTCCATCACTTTATGAAGGACTTCCTGTTACACTTGTAGAAGCACAATATGCACAAATAAAAATTTTAGCATCTAAAACAATTACACAAGAAGTAAAAATCTCTAAAAATATAGAATTTATAGAATTAAATAAAGATAAATGGTTACAAGAAATTAATAATGTAGATAATAAAATTTATTTGGTAGAAAATAATAAATTTGATATTAAAGAAACAGTTAAAGATTTAGAAAAAATTTATATGAATGGAGAAAAAAAATAATGATAATAATAGCATCAATATTATTTATAATAACACCAATATTATCAATACCAATACAGTTAATAGGACTATTTAGCGAAAAGAAAAATAATAGATTATATGGATTTTATCTTTCTGTTATAATAGGTATAATAGGAATGAATATAATTCCAAACGAGAATATGGATCTTTTTAGATATTATGGAATGATGAATCAAATTAAAAGTTACGATTTGCAAATGATAAAAGATAATTTATTATTAGCTTCAGAGCCATTAATGAATATGATTTTTTATTTTTTTGGTAAATTTGATATTAAAGAATATATAGTATTAGCTACATCTATTGTATATTATAATACATTATTTTATATGTTCTTTGATTATTGTAAAATAAAAAAAATAAATAATACTAATAAAATTATTTTCTTTTTATTTATGATGATAAATATTATGATAATTCCTACAATAACAGGTATTAGATTTGCTTTAGGTACAATTATATTTGTATTGGCCATATATAGAGAATATATAAAGGAAGATAAAAATATTTTTACATATTTTTTATATGCAATATCAGGCTTGATACATGCTAGTATGTTTGTATTTTTAGGATTTAGAATATTAATGATATTTAATAAAGAAAAAATAAGTAAAATTACATTAGTGGGAATGATAGTACTATCATTATTACCTAGTTTGTTAACACCAATATTAAAATCTTTAGCGTCAATTAGCTTCTTAGAAGCATTAGTGACAAGAATAGGATATTTAAGTATGGATTTTAAAGTTTCTAATTTAAATTTATTATTATCATTAATAAATTTAATACAAGGAATTATAATAATAAATTTCTATATAAAAAATAAAGAAGATAAAATATTGCAGATAGCAACTATGCTGTGTATACCAGGAATAATATTAATTTTTGGAGAAACTGTATCAGGAAGAATTTTTAATATTATAACAATTTTATTTGTTTTTATATTGATAAATAAGTATAAAGAAAATAAAGAATTTAAAATTAATTTAGTAGCAATATTATTAGTTATGTTATGTGTAATTAAATTACGCTCACAATTTATGATGTTTAAAAATTCAGGTGGAATGGAATTATTTTTTGATGAAAAAGTACATAAAAATGTAATATCACTTATATTTGAAGGAAATGAATATTTATAGAAAGGAAATTAATATGATAAATTTGTCTGTAATTATCCCAGCATATAATTGTGAAAAATATATAGGACGTTGTATAGAATCTATATTAAAACAAAATTATAATTCATTAGAGATTATATGTATAAATGATGGTTCTGAAGATAAAACGTTAAATATTTTAAATGATTATGCTAATAAATATAATAATATAAAATTGATAAATAAGAAAAATGCTGGAGTTTCAAAAGCAAGAAATGATGGGATAAAAGAAGCTTGTGGAAAATATATTATGTTTGTAGATGCTGACGATGTTATAAAAAAAGATAGTTTAAACAATATAGATTCTATTTTAGAAAAAAATTACGACTTAATTAGGTATAATTATGAGATTGATTTTGGAAACAATAAAAAAGTTATTCAATTGTATCCTAAATCACAGGAAATGTCGAAAGAAGATTTTATAGATAAAATAGTTAATACAGGATATATGAATTCTGTTTGGACTACGTTATATAATAAAGAGTTTTTAGAAAAATATAATATAAAATTTGATTCTGATTATATTATGGGTGAAGATTTAGTCTTTAATATAGAAGTTTATACGAATTTAAACAAAGGATATTATTATAATAAAACAATTTATAAATATATAGAAAATCAAAACAGTGTTAGTTATAATTATGAATTAGAAAAAGTTAAAAGAAAAATTGAAAATACTAATAAAGTATATAAATTGTTAATTGAAAAATTAAAAAAAGAAAATATAACAGATAAACAAGAAGAAAAGTTATATTTTAAATTATTTTCTATGCTTGAATGGGAAATAAAAAATATTGTATATGTAAAAGGCATTAATTTAAAAACTAAAATGAATTACATAAAAAAATATTCTATATTTTTAGAATGTGATAAAAAAATCAAAAATAATTTTAAAATAAAATTATTAAAAAATAAATTATATCTAGTATACATATTATTATATACTTTAAAAAATAAGAGGTGTTAGAATGTATAAAAAAATATTTGATTTAAATTTGTTAGATACAATTATGACAATGTTTAAAACAAAGTCTAAAATTTTTATTTATAGAAGAATGAAGACAAAAATTTCTAAAGAGGCAAATTTAAATATTAAAGCTAATCTACACATTGGAGATGTAGCTGAAAATTGTAATTATTCATTTGGTACTTTTGTATTAAGAGATAAGTCATCGTTTATTGTAAATGGAAGATACAGTATAGGAACAGGCTGTCAAGTAACGGTAGAGGAAAATTCAAAACTTGAATTAGGTGAAGGATACCTAAATAGAGATAGTAAAATATATTGTTTTAATAACATTAAAATAGGTAATAAAGTGATTATTTCAGAAAATGTTTTAATTAGAGATTCTGATACACATAGTATTATTGAAAATGAAAAGATTAAAGAAAAAACAAAACCAATAATTATTGAAGATAATGTATGGATAGGAGCAAGTGCTGTTATATTAAAAGGTGTTCATATTGCAAGTAATTCGGTAGTAGCAGCTGGAGCTGTTGTTACTAAAGATGTACCAGCAAATTCTATAGTTGCAGGTAATCCTGCTAGAGTGATAAAAGAAAATATTTCGTGGAAAATATAAATATGGGAGGTAAGCTATGAATAAAAAAGCATGTATAGTTACATTATATAGCAATAACAATTATGGAAATAAACTTCAAAATTATGCTGTACAAACTGTATTAGAAAAAAAAGATTTTGATGTAGAAAGTTTAAAATTATATCCAGGAAAATTTAAAAAGAATGGTTTTATTTATAAGGTATTAAATAGATTAATATGGAATATAAAATTAAATTTTTTTAAAGTAGGATATAAAAATAAGAATTTTAAGAAGTTTTATAAATCATATATGAAAATGAATAAAAACAAAATAATTCGTCATGAAAATCATAAATATTTAGCTAATAAATATGATTACTTTATTGTTGGTAGTGATCAAGTGTGGAATCCTTATTTTGGATTAGACTATGATTTAGAATTTTTAGAATTTTCAAATAAAGAAAAAAATATAGCTTTCTCTGCAAGTATAGGTGTATCAGAAATACCAGAAGAAAAAAAAGAAAAATATATAAAAGGTATAAATAATATTAAATATTTATCATTAAGAGAAGACAAAGGTAAAAATATAGTTAAAGAATTAACAGGAAGAGAAGATGCAATCGTTTTAGTTGATCCTACGATGTTGTTAACAAGAGAAGAATGGAAAAAAGTAGCTAAAAAACCTGAACAATTAGGAAAAGAAAAATATATTTTAAATTATTTTTTAGGAGAATTATCTGAAGAAAGAAAAAGTATAATTAATAATTTAGCCCAAAAAAATGGATGGAAAATAATTAACATTCTAGATCCAAATGATCCATTCTATGATGCTGGTCCTTCTGAATTTGTGTATTTAGAAGAAAATGCAGAACTTATTTGTACTGATTCATTTCATTCATGTGTTTTTGGGATATTAATGAATACTCCGTTTGAAGTATTCATACGCGAGGACGAATATGTTTCTATGAATTCAAGGCTAGAAACATTATTATCTAAATTTGGATTGGAAAATAGATATTATAGAAGTGGAGAATTAAATGAAGAACATTTAAAATGTGATTATACAAATGCGTATAAAGTATTAGAAGACGAAAGAAAAAAAGCAAATGATTTTTTAAATAAAGCTTTAGATATAGAATAGGAAGGTAAAATAGTGAAAAATCAAATTAAAACTGGAGCTATACTATCATATGTATCACTAGCAATAACAAATATTATTGCACTTGTATATACACCAATAATGTTGAGACTAATGGGAAAAGCAGAGTATGGTCTTTACTCGTTAGTCGCATCTTTTATAGGATATTTAACAGTTCTAGATTTAGGGTTTGGAAATGCGATTGTGGTATATACTGCAAAGTATAGAATGAAAAAAGATAAAGAAGAAGAACAAAAACTTCATGGTATGTTTAGTGTAATATATACGATTATAGGAATAATAGCTGGTATTATAGGTGTTATTTTATATTTGAATGTTGACAATCTATTTGGTGCTAAATTTTCTGAAATTGAATTAGAAAAAGCTAAAACAATGATGGTAATATTAACGATTAATTTAGTAGTTACATTTCCACTAAGTATATTTGGAAATATACTTACAGCTTATGAGGAGTTTATATTTTCTAAATTATTAAATATTTTTAGACAGTTATTAAATCCATTAATAATGTTACCATTATTATATATGGGATATAAATCTGTAGCCATGACAATTGTTGTTACAGTATTAAATATATTTTGTTTATTAGCCAATATGGTATATTGTTTTAAGAAACTTAATATTAAAATTAAGTTTAAAGGATTTGATAAAAAAGTATTAAAAGAAATTTTTGGATTCTCATTTTTTATATTCCTTGCAACGATAGTAGATAAAATAAATTGGCAAGTAGATCAATTTATATTAGGTTCTGTTGCAGGAACAGTAGCAGTTGCGATTTATGCAATTGCTTCGCAAATAAATAATATTTATTTAAGTTTTTCAACTTCAATAAGTGGTGTTTTATTGCCTAAAATTACAAAAATGATTACTAAAAAAGAATCAGATGAGAAAGTATCAGATGAATTTATAAAAGCGGGAAGAATACAATTTTTAATTGTTGGACTTATATTAACTGGTTTTTTATTACTTGGACAAGAATTTATTTATTTATGGGCTGGAGAAGGTTATGAATCCGCATATATAATTGCAAGTTTATTAATGGTGCCTGTTACAATACCTCTTATACAAAATGTAGGTATAGCAATATTACAAGCTAAAAATATGCATAAGTTTAGAACAATATTATATGTATTAATTTCTATAGTAAATATTATAATCAGTATACCACTTGCGAAAGCTTATCAAGGAGTAGGTAGTGCTATAGGGACAGGATTATCATTTATAATTGGAAATGGACTTATTATAAATTGGTATTATTATAAAAAAGCTAATATAGATATTCCTCGTTTTTGGAATAATATATTTAAAATGAGTATTCCAATTATAGTTCTTTTTAGTGGTTCATTATTTATAAATAAAATAGTTACTATAAGTTATAGTTGGTCAAATTTATTTATAAAAGGATTAATTTATACTATATTATATTGTACTTTAGTATATACATTTAGTATGAATAAATATGAAAAAAATATAATTAATAAAATTTTTAAAAAGCTAAAAATAGTAAAATAGGTGATAATATGATAAAAATCGAAGATAATAAGAAATGTTCTGGATGTACAAGCTGCTATGCAGTTTGTCCTGTTGGAGCAATTGAAATGATAGAAGATAACGAAGGATTTAAATATCCTAAAGTTAATGAAGAAAAATGTATTAAATGTGGATTATGTAATAAAGTATGTCCATATAATAAAGAATATGAAAATAAAAATGCATATGAAACAGCTAAAGTATATGGTGGATGGTCATATAACGAAGAATATAGAGAAAGAGGAACATCTGGAGGAGTATTTTCTAACCTGGCAAAATATATTTTAGAGAATGATGGCTTTGTGTGTGGAGCAGTATTTAATAGCGAGCTTGAGGTAGAACATATATTAACATCAAATTTTGAGGTCGTTAAGAGAATGAATAGTTCTAAGTATGTACAAAGTAATTTAAAAAATATATTTAAAGAAATTAAAGAAAAATTAGATGGAGGAAAAACTGTATTATTTACAGGAACACCATGTCAAATAACAGGATTACTTTCATATATACAAAAAGATTATGAAAATTTATATACAATGGATGTTATATGTCACGGAGTACCATCTCCTAAGGTGTTTAGAAAATATAAAAAAGAATTAGAAGAAAAATATGGTTCTAGATTAAAAGAATATTCTTTTAGGTCTAAAAGAACAGGTTGGAAAAAATATTCTACATATGCTAAATTTGAAAATGGTAAAGAAGAAGTAATGTATGCACAAGATAATGTGTATATGAGAGGATTTTTAAAAGATGTATATTTAAGACCATCATGTAATAATTGTATTTCTTCAAAATTACCTAGAAATTCAGATCTTACATTAGGAGATTTTTGGGGTGTAGATATTCAGTATCCAAATCTAGATAGCACTAAAGGAACATCACTTGTTTTAGCAAATACAGCAAAAGGTGAATCTTTAATTAATGCTATAAAAGAAAATGTAAAATTAGAAGAATGTGAGTTAGAAAAATCAATAAAATATAATCCTTCTATAAGAACTTCTGTAAAAGAAAATCCAAATAGAAAAGAATTTTTTGAAAATTTAGATATTAAATCGATGGATGATTTATCTAAAAAATATTTTCCTAAAACAAGTTTTATAAAAAAGGTAAGTAATAAAATAAGAAGTGTTTTGGGAAAGATAAAAAGGATGATTTTTAAAAAATAAAAAATAAAAAAAGAAATAGATATGAAATTTTAAGGCAATAGTATGTGAAAAAAGTAAGAAAATTTAATTAATTATATAACAGTTCACACTTTATTATAGAGCACAAATTATATCTATTTCTTTTCTTTTTAGAATTTAAGAATGAAGTCGTTTTGACTTTAATTTTCTTAAATAATATATGAAATACAAAATATAAAAAATATCATAAGATTATAAAAAAAACTATAAAAAGTGATAAGCACATATCATTAGATAGTGCTTATAAAATAAGAAAGGAGAAATTTAAATGGCCAAATTTGTTAAAGTGCAGCAAGGAATCTTAAGACTAGGTCCTGGAGAATATCAAAGATTATGTGCAGATTATATTGTAAAGAAAAAAGGCTATGAAAGTGTACATGATATAGGTAGTAAGGAAGGAACTAATAAAACTACAAGAGGTATTCCTGATTCGTACAGTGTAAACGATGATGGAACATATTCATTAATTATGTATGGAACTGTCACTAAAAAATCTATACAAAAGCTAGAATCGGATATTGAAGATGCATGTTCTGAAGCTAAAACAGGGATATCTCACGAAAAAATTAAAGAAATAATTTGCTTCCATACAAATACAAATATAACACCAGGTGAACACAATAGATTAACTACATTATATAAAGATGTAAAAATAGAACTTATTGATATAGATTCAATGGCACATGATATTTGTGAAAAATATCAAAGCTTAGCAAGCGATTATTTACAAATTTCTTATGATACCAATCAAATAAGTGATATAGACAAATTTATAAAAAGGTATGATAGATTTTCTGTTAATTCTCCATTATCTATAGAATATATAGAAAGAAAAGAAAAAGAAGAAATTATTAATTGTATTAATAATACTGAAACATTATTATTACTTACAGGCAAACCAGGAACGGGTAAAACTAAAATTGCAATTGAGATATGCAAATATTTAGAAAAAAATGAAGACCTATGTTGTTTATGTATTAGACTAAATGGTGAAGATATATATGAAGAAATAAGGACCATATTAGAGAATGAAAAAAAATATTTAATATTTATAGACGACATCAATCAATTACGTCAACTTAACAGTTTTATGGACTGTATAATTACTAATCAAAATAAAAATATAAAAATAATAGCTACGATAAGAGATTATCTCTTAAAAGAAACTTTGGATAAGTTAAATAACTGGGGAGTTGAACCTAATATATATACGTTAAATAAAATGGAAGAAAATGACCTTATAAAGATACTTGAAAACTCTTACAATATAAAAAATAAAAAATGGCAACAACAAATATTAAAAATTTCAAATGGAAATCCTAGAATTGCAATAATGGCTTCTCAATCAATAATAGATGGGAAAATAGAAAATTTAAGTAGTGTATTAGGTGTATTTCAAAGTTATTATGATAATGTTATAAGCCAAAATAAGCTAACAAATCCTCAAATAAAAATGTTGTTTTATATTTCATTTTTTTCACCATTTAGTATAAAAAATAAAGAAATAAAAAGTACTTTGGAAAACATGGGGATATATGACCTCGAAGAATTTAAGAAATTGAGTGATTTAGAATTAATTGAGTTTTATAATGATGAAGCAATAAAAATTAGCGATCAAAATTTTGCGAATTATATAATTTACAAGTACTTAATAGAACTCAAAGAAATAAAAGTTTCAGATTTATTAATAAAAATATATCCAAAATTTATAAAAAAATTTATTAGTATTATAAATATGATAAATGGGTTGTTTTATAATTATGAAGTGCTGGAATATATAAAGAGTGAGATAAATGATGTTTGGGAAAAAGATGACTATAAGAATGATGATTTATTTTTAAAATCATTTCATAATGTAAATGTTCCCAAGACTATAACTATTATAAAAAATAAAATTGATTTAGAAAAACAAATACGCATTCCTCAAGAAATACAATATGAAGAAAATGCTTGTAAGAAAAATGAAATGTTTGAAATGCTAGAAATACTATCTGATATTAAAAATACTAAATATTCAAAATTTGCTTTCGAATTGCTAATTTCGTATTTAATGAAAAGGCCTGATTTGTATAACGATATATTTGAAAATATAAAAGATTTTTGGTTAATGAAAGATGAAAGCCTTGATTTAGAACTAGAAAAAAGTATTATTTCAATAATAATAGAAAAATACGATGAAAGAAATGAATATAATAGTATAATAAAATATATATTAATAAAATCACTGGAATATTGCCTAAATACGGAAGTACATATAAATAAACAAGGTATAAATTTTAGGCAAATGATTTACTTAACAATTAAATTAACCCCTTGTGAAAGTGTGTTTCAATTTAGAAAATTTTTATTTGAAACATTTGTAAAAATTTGTAATGATGATTCTAGATATATAAACGTATTAAGAAATTCTTATATATGGCCTAGAGAAGAGAAACAAATTGAAATTATAAAAATTGATTTTCAAATATTAGAAAATGAACTATTTTGCAAATGGGAAAATCCTGATATTGAACAATGTGAAGTATTAGAATTTGTTGAAAAGATGTGTCAAAGAAGAAATATATTACCTACAAAATCAATACATAAATATAAACAAAATAAAGAATATAATATATTAAGAATTTTTGAAATATATCGTTATGGTAAAGAAAATACTGAGTTAAATGAATTGTTAGCTAAGTCATCTATAGAGGATTATAAACACTTTTTTAAAATTCTAAAAAAAGTAGAGAATGATAAAGTCAAGGTGGAGGAATATAAAATTCAAAATTCTGTTGAATTGCTTTTTGAATATATTATTAAAGAAAAATATGAAATATTTTATGAAGTATTTGAACAATATTTGAACTATGGCTGTCCTTTCAAATCTAATCCTAGATACTTGTTCTCATTAACTAATAAAAATGATGTTATTGAACTGTTAATTAAAAGTGATAACAAATCAAAATATTTCTTTTTAAGTTTTTTATTAGATTCATTTGTAGATAAAAGATATCTAAATAACGTAGAAAATTTTCTAAAAGAACAGCAAAATAATGAAGAAAAATACACATTAAGTTTAATAACAATTATAAATTATTCAAAATATAATTCTTCACTAATTGAAAATTACACAAAAGAAATACTAGAATTAGACGAAATTAATTTATTAGAAATTTATGTAGATAGTGCACTGTTTAATGTTGAAAAGCATCAAGAAATATATAATAAATTTGATAACAAAGAAATTTTAGAAAAATTATACTTTAAAGTATTTGATAGTTATGTAGACTGTGAAGGTAATATGGGATTTTTATTAGGAAAAAATAATTATAAATTTATTAGTCAATTAATTAAGGGAAAAGGAGAAAATTATAAAGAAAAAATTCGCGAAATAGCCAAGAAATTATGGGAAGATGAGAATTCAGATAAATTAATATTAAATATATATAATGAAATATCGAATTTGTCTTTTAACAACTCATATTCACAACATTTATTTGCTTATTCTGATGATACTACTAAGGAAAAACAAAATAAATGGATAAAAAAATATATTGATGATAATAAATCAAAGAAGAAAAAAATTAAAAATATATTTTATGTAGTATGTGAAAGAGATTCGCAATCAAAAGAAGAGTTAATATTACACCTTTTAGAAGTAAGTACTGACATCGAAATATTTAGAGATATTAATTTGTTTCCTTGTATTGAATCATGGAGTGGAAGTAGAATACCAACAATCGAAAAGAAAATTAAATTTCTAGAAAATTTAAAAATTAAAATTATAAATAAACAAGATATAAAATATATTTGCCACATTGAATGCATAAATTCATGGATTGATGATTTAAAAAAATATATTATAAAAACTAAAACGGAAGAATATTTAGAAGATTTTTATAATTAATATTTATAAACAAAGTTATTAAATTTTATAAGATTTTGAGTTAATGACAGTTGGAAATGAAAAACTTAAAATAGATTGAAATGGGTATAATTCAAGTAGAATTATATCTGTTTTTTTGTACTCTAAATATTTAAAATTTAAGTGATTTAGATATTGTAAAGATGTTAATATATCTTTTAAGTTGTTAAATATGTTGTAGTAAAAAAATAAAATTTTAAATCAGAAATATTGTTGTATTTTAAAAAAGTTATATGATATAATTTAAATATATAAAAAGAGGTGAGATATGGAGACGTTTTTAAAAATA
>X411_Leopard__coassemble_179_pt1 | contig 11840 bp, 11 predicted proteins | sample X411_Leopard__metabat2_low_PE_002 | metagenome-assembled genome bin X411_Leopard
TTTTCTTTTTTTATATCCGAAGAAACTATACTAACTGTATTTACTGTAACACTTTGTGCAAGTTTTTTCTTTCCAGTAGCATCATAAATAGTACCCCTATCCGCTTCTATTTTTCTATCTTTAGTTTGTTGTTCGTATGCTTTTTTGTAATAATATTCCCCTTTGGCAATTTGTAAATAAAATAATCTTGCTACAAGTCCTAACATCATTATTGCTATCATAACAACAAAAACCATTATCCATATTTTATTTTTTCTATTTGTTACAGTCAAAATATCACCTCTCCTAAAAAAAATACCAAATGCATTTAAAGTTAATTTTGCATTTGGTTATTTACTCGCCTCATCTTTTGTATTATTTTCTTCAAATTTTCTTGTATCTATATATATAATTTGACTTTTAGTAGGTTTTTGCATTCCTAATTTTTGTTTTGCATATGCTTCTATAGTGCTTAAACTTACTCTTCTTTCTAATTCTATCTGTGCTAAACTAACTTCTGCTTTAATTTTCTCGTATTCTTTTTCAATTTTTAAATTTTCTAAGTTTTTGGCATTTATTAGATTATATCTATATATTAGTGTCATAAACATTGCAAAAGTTAATACTCCAACAAACAAAAGTTTGTATTTTTGCCTAGAGCTATTTATGCTAACTTTCTGAGGCTGTTTTTGTGAATTTTTTTTTACACTTCTAAGAGCGTTTACTCTTTCTCTTCCTCTGGTCGGCACATCTAATTCAATATCGTAATTAGACTTTAGCTTTTCGGCTGTTTGCATAGTTTTCTCCTTTCTAATATATGAAATATATTAAAATTATATTCTTTTAAATACACGGAGTTTTGCACTTCTAGCCCTTGGATTTTCTTCTATCTCTTCACAAGATGGTAAAATAGGTTTTTTTGTAACTATTTCTCCGTATGATTTATATCCACAAACACATACAGGGAAACCACTTGGACAAGTACATTTTCCTTGCATTTCTAAATATGTATGTTTGACTATTTTATCTTCTAATGAGTGGAATGTTATTATTGCAAGTCTTCCACCACTATTTAATGACATTATATCATCAATTATAGTTTGTTTTAATGCAGCAATTTCATTATTTACTTCTATTCTAATTGCTTGGAAAGTTCTTTTCGCAGGGTGTTGTTTTTCCCTAAGAGCTTTCGCTGGCATTGCTGATTTTATAATATCTACTAATTCTAAAGTAGTTTCTATCTCTTTATTTTCTCTATATTTAATAATTTTTTCTGCTATTTTTCTAGCATATTTTTCTTCTCCATAGTCTCTTATCACATTTGTTAGTTCATCTATACTATATCCATTTACTACATCTTTTGCACTTATTTTATCTTCTCTATTCATACGCATATCTAGCGGAGCATCATGCATATAACTAAATCCCCTAGATGCTTCATCAAGTTGAAAAGAAGATACTCCTAAATCCATTAAAATACCATCTACGCCTTCTATATCTAATTCTTCAAGTATTTCTTTTATTCTACTATAATTACTATGAACTGGAATGAAATTTTTATATTCTTTTAATCTTTCTTTAGAGGCTTTTAGAGCATCTTTATCTCTATCTATTCCAATAAGTTTTCCATTCTTTAAATTTTTTAAAATTTCACTTGAATGTCCTCCGCCACCTAAAGTGCCGTCTACATATATTCCGTCTTCTTTAATATCTAATTCCTTAATACATTCATTAAGTAATATTGATACATGTTTAAATTCCATATTTACTCTCCTTGTTATTAAATTTTATCTTTTGTATATTATGGATTTTATCTTTTGTATATTACGAGAGTCTTTTGTATTTTTTTGTAACTTTTTACCTTTTTTCTTTTGTACAACGGCAAAAATATGTCTTTGCTTGACTTAATTCTAGTACATAAAAAATAAAAAAGCAATAGTTTTAAAATTAAATTTTAGTTACAAATAATGTAACATTTTTGTAATAACTTATATAAAATCCTTATATACAAAACAAAAACGATGCTACTGCATCGCTTTTATAAATATTTTAAAGCATTAACTGGTCTACCATTTATTCTTATTTCAAAGTGTAAATGTGTACCTGTTGAATTTCCTGTACTTCCTTGTAAACCTACAGTTTGTCCTTGTTTAACATATTGTCCTGCTTTAACTGTTAATTTATAGTTATGTGCATACCAACTTTGTATACCATTACCATGATCTAGTTTTACTAAATAACCATATGCACCAGCCCATCCAGCAAAAATAACTTTACCACCTTTGTAGGCAATATTAGGATCACCATGTGCACCTGCTATATCTGTTCCTGTGTGTCCTTTATAACCACCAAATTTACAAGAAACATATCTACTTCTTGTTGGCCATATTCCACCGTATGCACCAGTAGTAGTTATATATGGATTTTCTTCTACAGGTTTTATTTCATCTTTCTTTTCTTCTACAGGTTTGTGTCTAGATACAATATCTTTTAAAATTGCATTTGCACTTTCTTTATTAGTAAGTTCAGGATCTTCCTTAACAACTGTTTCTTTTATTTCTACGTTTGCATTTTTAGCATTATCTCTTAATTTTGTTGCATAACTTTCAGCATCTTCTTTGTTATTAAATTTCATTTTTTCTTCATTATCTACATTAATAGCAAAAACGTTATGTTCTGTTCTAACAGAAGCTCTAAGTGCTGTGTATACATTTTGTTTATCTAATAAAGATACTCTTACGAAACTCTTTTCAAATTTTGGGTTTTCATCTAAATATACTTTTACATTTTCGTCTATATTTATTTTTTCGTTAATTAAAGTTTGATATACTTCATCAAAATGTTGCTTTGATTCAAAGTATCCAATAAATTCTGTTCCCACAGTTACTTTATACATAGGTTTATATGTATTTAAAATAGTAACCGCTACTGCTGCTAAAATAAGAACTAAAGAAATAGTACTTAATAGTATTAAATGCAGTTTTTTTATGGGACTGCTTGTATTCATTTTGGCACCTTCCTTTTTTTACGATAATGTTATTATAACATAATTCTATACAAATGTCAAGTGACATAAAAAAGTGAGGCTTGTTTTCCTCACTATCTAATATATGGATATGGATTTACTGGTCTACCATTTATTCTAATTTCAAAATGTAAATGATCCCCTGTAGATCTTCCTGTACTTCCTTGAAGTGCTAATAATTGTCCTTGCGCAACATTTTGTCCAGCACTTACAAGTATTTTACTATTATGTGCGTACCAGCTTTGTACACCACCACCGTGGTCAACCTTTACAAGATAACCATAAGCACCGCTCCAGCCTGCAAATACAACTTTACCAGCTTTATATGCAACGTTAGCATCTCCAGTATGACCATCTATGTCCATACCTGTATGTCCACTATATCCACCAAATCCAACTGATATTCTTCTACTTACTGTTGGCCAAACGCCTCCACTTGCAGAAGGAACTGGAACATAATTTTGATTTGGTGTTGTTCTACCAGATTGTTTTGGTGTAGTTTTTTTCTTAACTACTGGTTTAGGTTGTGGTTTTGGTTCTGGTTTCGGTTCTTCCACTGGTTTATGTCTAGATACTATATCTTTAAGTATAGCATTTGCACTTTCAACGTTATTAACATTTGTAAGTTCTGCAGTTTTTTGTTCATTAACTGCAACATTTAAAGTATTTATTTGATCTTTCATTGATTTAGCATATTTATCTGCTTCATCTTTAGTTTGAAATTCCATTTTCTTTTCATTGTTAACAAGTACCGCATAAGTTGTGTATTCTGCTCTAACTTGTGCTCTTAAACTTGTATACAAATTGTTATTATCTAATGTAGATGCTTTTACAAAAGTTTGTTTAAAAACAGGGTTTGTATCTAAAAACACTTTAGCATTTTCATCTAATTGAAGTTTCTCATTTACAAGAGTTTGGTACACTTCATCAAATTCTTGTCTTGATTTGAAATATCCAATAAATTCATTATTTATTGTTACTTCAAACATTGGTTTATAAGTGTTTAATATAGTTACAACAACCGCTGCACATATTAAAACTAAAGAAACAACTGATAAAATAATATATTTTATTTTACGGGTTGTAGACTCTTTACTCATTAATTACACCTTCCTTTTAACATCAAATATTATAACATATCACATGTTTAATGTCAACATTTCTAAAATCACTGTAATTATTATACAATTTTAAGGCCAGCAAATTTCGCCATCATTCTCTTCATTCCAAATCTTTCAAACATTACTTCAACCTTTAAATCATTACCTTCTTCTTCTACTTTTCTAATAGTACCTATACCAAATTTCTTATGTTCAACTTTTACACCAACTTTATAGTCAGATAAATTTACAACTTCGTTAACTGGTTTAGATACTGTATTTAAAAATGAATTAATATTTATTCCAAAAGAAGGTGCTTTTATATTACTAATATTATTAGATTTTATTTGTGAAGAGTACCTGTTTTCTTTTTCTAAATTATTTGCTTTTCTTATTACAGTTTCAGATAATATTAAATCTTCTGGGATTTCTTCAATAAATCTAGATGGTAATGTATATTCAGTTCTACCGTATATTGTTCTTTGACTTGCAGAGGATACATATAATCTTTCCATTGCTCTTGTAATTCCTACATAACAAAGTCTTCTTTCTTCTTCTAATTGCGTTATTTCTCCAATTGATCTACTAGATGGAAATAAGCCCTCTTCCATTCCAACTAAAAATACAACTTTATATTCTAGTCCTTTTGCACTATGTAATGTCATTAAAGTTACACTATCTTCATTTTCATCTATTTTGTCTACATCAGATACTAATGCTATATTATCTAAAAATGCTTCTAAATTATTATTTTCATCCTCTTTTTCAAATTCAGCAACAACACCTAGTAATTCACATATATTCTCTATCCTATTTTGATTTTCTTCTGTTTTTTCTTCTTTTAATGTTTCTAAATATTTAGTTTTTTCTAAAACTAAACTTACAAATGCAGATAATGTCATTGAATCTTTTTGAGTAATTAAATAATTTATAATTTCAGCAAATTCACGAAGCTTTGATGCACATCTAAATACACTTACACATTCTTCTTTATTTAGTACTTCAAATATAGAACAATCTAGATTTATAGCAATTTCTGTTAATTTTTCTAGAGTCGTTGGACCTATTCCTCTTTTAGGTTCATTAATTATTCTTCTAAGAGAAATATTATCTTTTTGGTTATTTATTAATTTTAAATATGCAATTATATCTTTTATCTCTTTTCTTCCATAGAATTTTAATCCACCAATTAATTTATATGGTATTCCTTCTTGCATTAAAATTTCTTCAAAAGCACGCGATTGTACATTAGTCCTATAGAGAATTGCAAAATCATTATAATTGTATTCACCTTTATTTCTTAACTCTAATATCTTAGCAATAACTTTTCTTGCTTCATCATATTCATTTCGTGCTACATTATATTCTATTTTTTCACCTTCATTATTATTCGTCCATAGATTTTTTTCAAGTCTTGACTCATTATTTTTAATAACCTCATTGGCTGCATTTAATATATTTTTTGTACTTCTATAGTTTTCTTCTAATTTAATAACTTTTGCATTAGTAAATTCTTTTTCAAAGTTAAGTATATTGGTAATATCTGCACCTCTCCATCCGTATATACTTTGTGATTCATCACCCACTACTGAAATTTGTCCATGATTTGCTAGCAATTTTATTAATGTAAATTGGCTTTTATTTGTATCTTGATACTCGTCCACTAAAATATATTTAAATTTATTTTGGTAATATTCTAACCTGTCTGGATGTTCTTCCAAAAGTTTTACAGTAAGATTAATAATATCATCAAAATCTAATGCATCATTTTTCTTCAAACTTTTTTGATATTCAACATAAACGTTTGCAAATTTTTCTTTTCTAAAATCACCTTTATTAATAGCCATATATCTTTCTGGTGTTATTAATTTATCCTTAGCTGAACTTATTTCATAGCCCACAGATTTAGGTGGTATTTCTTTATCGTCATAATTTAAATTTTTGACTATTTCTTTTAATAATTTATTTTTATCATCTTCATCAAAAATATTAAAATTTCTAGTATATCCCAGTAATTCAATTTCTCTTTTAAGTATTCTAATACATATTGAATGGAATGTACCAAGCCATACATCATTTGCTACTGTGCCTAATAATTTAGCTGTTCTTTCTTTCATCTCTTTTGCTGCTTTGTTTGTAAATGTTATAGCAAGTATTTCATATGGTTTCACTATTCCTGCTTGCACTAAATACGCTATTTTATATGTAAGAACACGAGTTTTTCCACTACCTGCACCTGCTAAAACAAGTGCTGGACCTGTAACGTATTCAACTGCCTCTCTTTGTTTATTATTTAAACTTTCTAATAATTCTTGCATTCTATACCTCCATTATTCCTCCGCAATCTAATATTTCTAATCCTTTAAAATCTATTAAATTTAAATTATATTTTTTTAAATGCTCTAATATTTTTTCTTTATTTTCTAAATTATCTGAATCTCCAAAAACATAGAAATTATTACCTAAAAGAGTTGTTGCTCCCCCAATAAATCCTTTCATTTCTGAAAATTTTCCTTCTTTCATAAGTTTTATATTATTTTCTTCTATGTAAAGACAATCTATATTTTCTTTTAAAAGGGTATTGTATATTCCTTTATCTGTTGTAATACAAGAGTTTTCAGAAGTTTTTGCTATACTGCATTTAGTATATCCTTGCCTTACATTTATTACATTATAATTACACTCATTTAACAATTTTATAACTTTTTTATCCGTATTTTTTAAATTACAAATGCAAGTTTTCCCCAATATACACACATTGTACGGTGTATCATGTGGATAACTTTTACCTACAATTGAATCTCCTTTTATATATTTATTTAAATCTAATTCTTCTATTTTTACATTCTTGGCATAAACTAAAAAATCATCTGTTTTAGTAAAAAAAATATCTACGTGACTAGATATTTCATCGTAAATATTCTCTTGCTTTGGTAAATCTATAACAATATATCCAAGGCTTTTAAAATATTCTTTTATTACTTTTGGCATTCTATTATCTACAATTATTTTTTGCATTTTTTTCTCCTAATTGCTAGTATAAATACTATCATTTATATGGTAAAAAGTCAATAGAAAAAGGACTCATTTTAGAGTCCTTTTATTTTTCTAAAGTATAACGTCACCACCTATTATTTTACCATTTGTTACATCTACATATATTTCTATTCCATTTTCAAATATAACAACATATGCTTTTCTCATTTTTATTTTTTCAAATTTGAATACATACGAAAAAAAGTTATTAGGTTTCACAATATCTAGTTTTATTTCTTTTATATTTTTATTTTTATCTGATTTCATTTTTGTTTTTGCTATTTTTAAAGCCTTTTCTTCTGTAATCTTTACTTTATTTCCTGCAAATTTATCTCTTAATATAACTAAGTTATATATATCTTTAGTTTGAGGTGAAAAACTAAATGTTATTTTTTCCCCAGGATTTTTTACTTTTTCATATTCTTTAAGATAATCTACTCTCCAAAGTTCTTCATCAAATTGTGAAATATTTGCTAATTTGTATTCTTGTTTATTTTCAATTTTTAAATTGTCATATATTTCATCTGCTATTTTTCTTGCCTCTTCTACAGTTGCTGTACTTTTAGGAAAACTTGTAACTACTGCATTATATGCAACTAAGTCTTCTGTTTTGCTATCTATACTTACTGTATATGTTTCATTTGACATTTTTATTTCATCTTTATTTAGAGAAACATTTTTTACTCTTTCTATTTTTAAATTAGAAATATTTTTAATATCTATATTTAGCATTTTTAAACATTCTATGTACTTTTGTTCATAATATTTATTTTCTTTTGGCAGTTTAGTATTTGTTGCTTTATATATACTTAATTTTAAAGCACCAAAACATACTAAAGAAAAAACTGCAAAACAAACTAAAAAAGATATAATAATAACTTTTATATTTTTCATATAACTCTCTCCTTTATTTAGAAATACTTCTAAATAAAATTTACCATATATATGTTATATTGTCAATATTTTTACATAGTTAAAGTTCCTTTTTCACTATCTATTATAAGTAGTATTTTTTCTTCCTCTAAAGTATTTGCATTAATATATATTAAAAAATCTTTTCCATTTACTTTTCCATTAAATTCATATGTTAAAACTTCATCTTTACTTTCTGTAGGTATTATAGCAAGTCTACCGCCTTTAATATCTACATTTTTATTTATCACTTTTTTAGCTTCTTCTAATGTTTTTTTAGGCTTTTGTATATTTCTTTCAACATGATTATATATGTATCCATGTAATTCACCACTACAAATACTTCCATCTTCTAATGAAATTTTTAATTTAATTAAATCTGGATATAAAATAATATCATCTTGCATTGCAGCGTAATTTACAGTAATCATATTATCATATATAGTATAGTAACTTTCTTTTATATTTTCTATCCCTAAGTTTTTTAAAAATTCTTTTCCTTTTTCTATAGCTTCTTGTTCTGATATTTTACTTTCTTTTGCATTAACATCACGTATAAACCATAATAATTTACCACCTTTTTTGGTGATTTCAACATTAATATTATTTGTTTTTTTATCATTTGTTGCTTCAAATGAATATGTCTCTATATCTCCTTTACTATTTCCAATATATTTAATATGTTTATAATTTTGTGGTACTATTTTTTTCACTTTTTCTTCTGCTTTTATTGCTTGCACCTCTTCCAAATTATCAATAAATTTTGGAGTAATATTTGTTATATGATTAGAAAATGCACCATCGTATATTAATCCTTCATAATCTTGAAAAGCTTTTCCAATGGATTCTATTCCAAGTGTACTTACTTCTTTGCTTTCTTTATTTTTTAGTTTTTTATTTAACTGTTTTTCAGTTTCATCCCATTTTAATTTACCTTGTTCTAAATTTTCAATTATTTTTGCCATTTGTTGTCGTAAATCTACTGCTATTTTATACATATTATCTAAATTTTTACATTCTTCCTCTGTCAAATTTTCTCCATTTAAATTTTTTTTCATAAGTGTATAAGAATAATCGCTAAGTTGACTTAAAAATTGTGAAGTTTTTTCAATTGTTTTCTGAGAAGTAGGAAGTTCAACTAAATTTGTTTTTGTAAGATTAGATTGTTTCCATACTTCTGCTAATGTTTTAGCTGTTTGACTCGGTGTACTTGTTACATTTAATTTAGTAAGAAGAACTTCTACGTTTTTCATATACTCAGCACTTTCAAACATCGCTCTATTGTATGAATTTTGAGCTAATTGTTTATTTGTTTTAAAGGTTTTAAGTGTATACATAAATGAAAATGCAGTTAATACAAATATAAAATACATAAATAGTGTGAAATATTTAGGGTTTATACTTTTTCTAAATTTCGTAATTTTAATATCTAATTTTTTTAATAACTCGTTCATTTCAACCTCCTACTTTGCAAATCTATGATTTCCTATAGTTTTTACAGTTGGTCTTGTAAATAACCAATCACTTTTTGCTGTTTTAGGATTATAGAAATAAAGTGCACCATTAGATGGATCTGCACCATTTAAAGCTTCCTCCGCTGCTTTGTAGACTGTGGATCCTTCTTTAATTGGTTTATCAAAATTACCATCTTTTACACATGAGAATTGTCCTTTTTGGTATATCACACCGGATATTGTATTAGGAAATTTCGAATCTTTAACTCTATTCATTACAACTGCTCCAACTGCAACTTGCCCTAAATATGGTTCACCTCTTGCCTCTCCATTTATAAGTCTTGCAAGTAACTTTACACTATCTGCATTACTTGGATTTTTAGTACTTACAGAACTTGCTTTCTTAGCTGCTGCGTAAATACACGATATACTTAATATTAGTGTTATGAATATTACTATTATTCTTTTATTTTTCTTCAAAAAAAATTGCATATTTAACTCCTCCTAAAATATTCATAATTATTTTAAGTATTTTAAAGTTAAATATACAATTATTTTTATTTTTTTAAATATTTAAGTATTTTAATACCATTAAAGCAAATACACCAGGAACTCCTAATATACCAATAATAAACGAACTTACTTTATTAAGTTCAATGTGGTAATTAAAATATCCACCTATATAGTTCACTAAAAATAATAATGCAAGTCCTAAAAATATATTCATTATTACTCTAGAAATAATCTTTCCTGGCATTTTAAATATCTTACCAAGTACATATAATACAGCTACACAAGCTACAATAACCCAAACATCCATAATATATACCTCTCTTAATCTTCATATTCAAGTTGGAATCCGCAAATAATAACGGTATCTCCTTCTTTTACTCCTAAACTTCTAAGTTCATCTATTACACCCATATTTTTAAGAGTTTTTTGCATGTAAGCTCTTGATTCAAGATCAAAGATGTTTACTCTTCTCATAAGTCTTTCTATTCTTACACCTTTTACTTCATATGTTTCGTTATCTATTTTTTCGATTTCCCATAATCTATCATCCATATTACTTACTTCTAGTTCATCATATTCATCATCTGAAGTAATTATTAAAGATTCTTTTGGAAGTTCATCTAATTTATTACTTACATATACCATTAATTCATCTATTCCTTGACCTGTTACAGCAGAAATTTCAAAATATTCTATATTATTTTCTTTACAAAATGCTTTTAATTCTTCTCTTAAAGATTCATCTTGTATAACATCTATTTTACTTCCTACTACAATTTGTTTTCTTTCTGAAAGTTTTTCGCTATATTTTTTTAATTCTTGATTTATAACCTTATAGTCTTCTACTGGATTTCTTCCCTCTGTTCCAGAAACATCTATAACATGTAGAAGTAATCTTGTTCTTTCTATATGTCTTAAAAATCTAAGTCCAAGACCTACACCATCGCTTGCACCTTCTATTATTCCAGGAATATCTGCCATTACAAAACTTGTTCCTGTTTTTGTTTTAACAACACCTAAACTTGGCTCTAATGTTGTGAAATGATAATTAGCTATTTTAGGTCTAGCTTTAGATACCCTAGAAATAAGTGTTGACTTACCTACATTTGGATAACCAATTAATCCTACATCTGCTAACATTTTAAGTTCTAATGACACTTCAATTTCTTCACCTTTGTTACCTTGTTCTGCAAATCTTGGTGCCTGTCTTGTTGGAGTAGCAAAATGTTGATTTCCTCTTCCACCTTTTCCACCACGTGCAATTAAAAATACGGCATTTTCATCTGATAAATCTGCAATAATTTTATCTTTTTCTATATCTTTAACTATTGTACCAAGTGGAACTTTAATATATATATCTTCTCCAGATTTTCCTGTTCTGTTTGAACCTTCTCCTTCTTTACCATTTTCAGCTGTAAATTTTCTATTATATCTGAAATCAAGAAGTGTATTAGTTCCTGGATCTACTTTTAAGTATACATTTCCACCTTTTCCACCATCTCCGCCGTTTGGGCCACCATTGGCAACGTATTTTTCTCTTCTAAAAGAAATACATCCATCTCCGCCATCACCGGCTTTAATATTTATTTTAACGTAATCTATAAACATATTTTATTCCTTTCCTTATTCAAAATAATTAATTTTCATAGCTTCCTTAATCTTCTTCATATTTTCTTTAGCTACTTCTCTTGCTTTTTTTGTACCTTCAATTATAACCTTATCTACAATTTCAGGATGTTTTTCATAATAAGCTCTTCTTTCTCTTACTTCTTTAAGTTCTTCTAAGAAGTTCTTAATTAATTCTCTTTTACACTTAACACA
>X411_Leopard__coassemble_180_pt1 | contig 11772 bp, 6 predicted proteins | sample X411_Leopard__metabat2_low_PE_002 | metagenome-assembled genome bin X411_Leopard
ATATTTTATATTCTTATCACCTAATAAAGTAACATATGAATAATAGTCGTTAGATACTTCTAACTTGTCTAAAGTTCTTCCTTCTAAAACTTTTCTATTATCATTAATTATTTCTATATTTTGTTGATTTCTTTCTTCTTGTTTTACTTTTTCATAATGTTCTGTTTCTATAGCTTGGATTTCTTCTATTCTCACGTCACGCTTAACATATCTAACATCTTCGTTAGCAGGTTTACCGCATGCGCTACAAATATTAATACCATCTTTTTCTTCTGTTACTTTACCATGTCTAGATCTGTGAATATTTTTTTCTGAACTTAATACACCATTACAATCTTCACAAACTGTAAAATAATCATCATCAATGATATTTCCAAGTTCACATGGATAAGCTTGACTAAATGTTTCATAAACATGTTCATGCTTACAATTAGGATCCGGTTCATTAAAATCTATAGCTTTTACATTTTGTGCAAATAAAGTTGTTATTCCTATTGAAAAAGCTAAAAATAATGCTGTTAATTTAGTGAAATTTGAAGATTTATTCTTTTTATTTTTAGCTCTTCTTAATTTTTTAGCTTCTTTTTTATTGTCTTTCTTTATATAAATCTTCACTTTTCTATGATCTTCTTTTTTATTATTTTGCTTTCCAAAATAATCTAATAAAGTTTTATCTTTTTCTTCTAATTTATTAACAATATCTATTTTTTTTGCTTTTTCTAATACTTCTACTTCATTTATTTTTTTGGGGGTGAAAAATTGTTCCTTTTCATTTTCTAGATTAATTTCATTTATTTTTTTATTTTGTTTATTTTTATTTTTCCTTTCTCTCTTATCATCATATAATATATATGATATAAAATATGAAATTACTGGTACATGTGAGTAACTAAAAGATAAAATCATATAATTAAATTTAGAGGAATATATTTTTTTAAACATTTTCATATTCCTTCTATATATCAATATAGCATTTATTATTATTACTGCATAAGTTACAAACTGTACTCCATATTTTAATTTATTGATAAAAGGAATAAAACTTAAATATACAAGTAAAGGACATAATGCGTATATTCCCCGCATATTAACTGCTTTAAACATAGTATATTCACAGTAAACTGGAATAAACATTTTAAACCATTTAATATTTAGATTTTTAGCTATCTTTACTTTTACTACACCTAATAAAAATAAATAAATTAATGTACAAAAGAATGATAAATAGCTTAACATTTTTACTTCTAACATAAAATCACCTTCCTCAAATTTGATTAGGTTATATTATTCAACTTATTTTCCATTATAACACATTTATTGTTTTATGTCAACACTAAAAGCAAATTTTACCAAACTTTCCTTAGCATCATTTTATTTTTTTACTAAAATACAATATACAATTTAAACCTAAAAACAAAAGCAGTACATATGTACTGCTTAATTTTAATATATTTTTTTTAGTAAAATACCTATTACTTTTTCATCTTTGTAATATGTAAAATCCATACCATCATTTACAGAAGCAAACTCTGTAAGTAAAAATACTTTTTTAGGTGGTAAATCCATATTATTTGCAAACAATTGTATATACCAATGTTCACTATCTTCTGAAAATTTAATTTTTAATGTTTCACCTATTTCTGTTTTATTTTCTTTTGCTAAATTACTTACTACTTCAAAAAGTATAAATATAGCATCAGATATTCTTCCACCTATATATATACCTGGTTTAGTTAAATTTTCTACTTCAAAACGTAAACCATTTGCTTTAAGTTCTCTAAATAAAATACATTCTAATCTTTCCATTATTTCTTCTACTTGTAGTGTTTCTTTTGAATCTACAGAAGTTGTTTGACTTATTAATGTATTTAATACTTTATCTATTTGAGTAATAGCTTTTTTATTATTCTCATTTAGTTTTTCTATTTTTGGTAATACTTCTTCTTTACTTATACCTGTTTCATACACTACTTTTTCTGCATCTAATCCAGCACTTAAAGTCATTAAAGGATCTTTCATTTCTTGTGCTATTCCTGCAATTAAAGTTCCAAGTGCATTTCTTTTATATCTTTCAAGTAAAATTTGTGTTTGTTGTGCATATATTCTTACTGCAGATAATACTTGTAAATGAAGTTTATCTGCTCCATCTGCTTTATCATAATAATTTTGAATTTTAAGTCTTTCAAGAGTTTCTATAGGAGGTTGTTGTCCTGCATATCCTGTTTGCAGAATTATAATTACCTCTGTATTTTTTTCTCTTATTTTTTTTACTGCTTCTTCTCCTGTCATACCAGGCATGTAATAATCTATTAGTATAATGTTTATTTCTTCTTTATCTATTCTATCTACAGCTTCTTGTCCTGAACTACATGTTATTATATTATAACCTTTAGATCTAAGAAATAATGACGTGATTTGCAAGTATTCTATATCGTCATCTACTAATAGTATTTTTACATTTTTCTTTAGTTCATCATATTCCATTTTTTTCTCTCCTTTCTATGAAAGTGGTAATCTAATTATAAAAGTAGTTCCTTTTCCTTCATCTACTTCAAAATTAATTTTTCCACCATATATTCCTTTTACAATTGAATAAGCAAGATATAATCCAAGTCCTGTTCCTCCAATACCTTTAGTTGTTAATATATTTTTAAATATATATGGTCTTATTGGTTCTGGAATACCTCCAGCAAAGTCTTGTATTTCTATTATTGCTTCTGTTTCTGTCTTATATGTTTTTATTATTATTTCGCCTGCTTTTTCTTTTTCTTTATATGCTTGTGCAGCATTTGCGATAAGATTTGTTACTACTTGACCTATTTTATTTGCTTCACCTTGTATTTCTATACTTTGTAAATTAGTAACAAGCTTACAATTACTTTTTATTAAATCATTATTTACAATTACAATAGAATCTTCTATAACTTGTTTTAAATCTATTAGAACTTTTTCTGAAGAACCTAAATTTCTTATTTGATTTCTCATACTATTTACTATATTTACAATTCTATTTACGCATTTTTCCATTATAGATATAACTACTTTTAAATCTTCTGACTTAACATTTTCAGAAGTCTCAGCAATACCTTTTAACATTGCAATTGAATTATCTATAGATGCAATAGGTGTATTAATATCATGAGCCATTCCTCCTGCAAGTTCACCAAGTGTTGCAAGTTGTGCTTGTTTTTCCATTAATTCTACTTGTTGGCTTAATACTCTTTGCATTCTGTTATATGCATCCGCAAGGCTACCTATTTCATCATAAGATGTAATTGGCATTACATCATTTAAATCAACTCTGTTTTTAGCTATAACATCATTTAAGTTCCTTACTATTCTAGAAACATTTAATGACATATTTTTAGCCCATATATATATTATTATTATATATATCAAGAAAATTATAAATGCAGACCCAAAGAAAAAGTAAAGTGTTGAAGGATCTGATACACTATATTTAAAACCAGTATACCAAAGTGCACCATTTGCATCTGTAAATCTTCTAACAAATGCTTGCTCTTCTACGCCATAATATTCATATATTCTGCCATTTGTTTTATCATAATTAGCTACCATATATTTTTTAAAAAATTCACTTAAATTTTTGCTTTCATCTGATTTATATTCATAGCCATTTGGAAATATTATAAAATAAAAATCATCTGGATTTTTTAATTTTACACTTGCTAGTCTATCTTTTAAACCAGCAAGTGTTATTTCTTCTTGCTTTATTTCTTTTTCATTAAATTGAGATGAATAATAATAATATAAACTGTTTCCTTTTTCATTTATTACTCTTGTATATCCAAGTAAAAATGTTATTGTAATTCCTACGAAAAATAGTGGTATTATTTGAAAAAATAATAATGTTTTCATAGTGAAGAATTTACTTGGTTTGAAATCATAATCTTTAGATATTTCATATGTTCTTGCTATTATTTTATCATAATGTTTTTTGGCAACTATATAAATATACATACCACCACCTGCAACAACTAAAAATACCATAACTAATATTTTAACTATTAAACTAAGTTCTACTTTTAAGCATGCTAAAAATATTCCTATTATGATTTGTGGTATTATAAGCTGACACATATACATTTTTAAAGGATTTATTATACATCTTTTTCTTATCTTTTCTATATATTCTTGTGTAAATTTTTCTCCTGCTTGTTTCTTCTTTTCATATTCTATAATAGGTTTTAAAGATAAATATGTCCAAGTTAGGTGAATTATAACTGCAATTGAAAATAATATAATAAATTGCTGACTATATGTAACAGGTAATATACTATTTTGGAAATCTACATTCATAGAATATGGTGGATAGTTAAATACAACTGGTATCATGTAATATCCTAATATTATAAGAACTACATCCACCATAAAAGTTAAAAATAAAATATGTCTTACTTCTTTACATTTCATAATTTCACCTACTCTATTCTATAATTTTTACTATATATTTCATATAATTTTTATCTATTTTAGGCCAAGATACATCTAAATCATTCAATATAAATTTTGTACTGTTATTGTCTATAACATTTAATTCATATCCAAGTTGATTAAATTGTTCTTGTAATATTGCAATATAATCTTCTGTAAGATTCATTATTTTTTCTTTAAACTCTTCTATATTACATATTTGTATTTTTAAATTTAATTTATTTAATAATTCTATTATTTCTTTTACTTTTAAGTTATCATTAGATACATGATATACACTCTTATTTTCGTCATTTTTTATAAGTTTTATAACAGCTTTAGCACATATATCTACAGGACTTATATCTATTTTACTTTCAAGTAATATATCTGGAACGTATTTTAATTTAATTATTCCTTTTATTTTTTGTATAAAAGCATTTTGATTTGCATTTATTTGAAATATCCCATCTTTTAATCTAGGCATTATATTACCAAGTCTAAGTATTTTAATATTTTTTTCTTGATTTATTTTTTTATACTTAATTATAGTTTTTTCTGCTTCAAACTTTGTTTTTATATATACATTATCAAAAAAGGTTTGTCCAATATCAAAATCATTTTCATTATATGTAGAAATATTTTCAGCTTTTGTATATCCTCCTACTGATTCAGTAGATATATGAGCAAATGATGCATTACTTTTATCTACTAATTTTAATAAATTTTCTACTGATTTTACATTTGAATTATAAAAATCTTCGTATCTTCCATAATGTTTAACATCTGCTGCAGCATTTATTATTGTATTTATTTCATTAGATAGTAATAAATATTCTTTTTCAGAAATTCCTAAATTTTCTTTTAAGAAATCACCTTTTAATACTACTACTTTTTCATTAAATTTATCTAATGTATTTTCTTTAAAATATTTTTTATATGTTGATTTTAATCTTTCTAAAGCTGACATTCCATTTTTTTCTCTTATTAAGCAATAAACTTTTGAAACATCTTTATTTAAAAGTAATTCTTCTAATATATGTATTCCTAAAAATCCTGATGCTCCTGTTAAAAATACTTTATTTAAATTGAATTTATTTGAAATAATATCTATATTTTTATAGTCTTCATCTTCTAATATTTCTAGTATTTTATTATCTGAATTTGTTTCATTATTTTGTATATTCTCACATAATGTTTTTATATCTTTAGCATTATATACATCTTGTGGCGAAATATTTATATTCTTTTTAGATAACTCTAAAGTAATTTTTAATATTTGTAGAGAATCTACATTATTTTCAAAAAAGTTATCTGTTATTCCATTTATAGATCCAAGTGAAAGTCTTTTAAATACCTCTAATACTATTTCCTCTAATTTATTTGTAGGTTTTTCTGCCTCTTTAGATTTTTCTTTTTTTACATTTTTAACGTATTCAAGTAAACTTTTTTTATCTGCTTTACCATTTATATTTGTTTTTATATCACTTACTATATATATAAACGGAAGCATGTATAATGGAATATCTTCTAATAATTTATTCTTTATACTTACAATATCTAAAACAACATTTTTTTCAGGTACAATAAATGCATATAATAAATCATTTTCATTATTTTCCTTATGGGCAAATACAATAACTTTTTTTATTCCATTTATATTTAAAAGCAATCTTTCTATTTCTTCTATTTCTATTCTAAATCCTCGTATTTTTACTTGATTATCATTTCTACCTATATATATAATATCACCATTAAATTTTAATTTTGCTATATCCCCTGTTTTATATAATAGGTCATTTCCATATGGATTTTTAATAAATTTTTTCTTTGTTAATTCTTCATTATTTAAATAACCTGCACAAACTCCAAGTCCAGATTCGCATAATTCTCCTTCTACACCAAGTGGCATAAGTTCTAGATTATTATCTAATATATATACCTTTCTTGTAGGTAATTGTCTTCCTATATTTGATTCATCTTTTTCTATCTCTTTGTTTGTCACAACTTTTTGTGTAGTAAATACAGTTGTTTCTGTTACTCCGTATCCATTTACTATCTTAGTATCTGGATATCTATTTTGAAATTCTTTAATTTTTTTAGGATGAAATGCTTCTCCTCCAAGTATTATATATCTAAGACATAGTTTAGCATCTTCGTTTAGCATTTCATTTTCGATAACTTTATATAAATATGATGGTGTTTGGTTTTGGATAGTAACTTTTTCTCTTTTTAAAAGTTCTAAATATTTTTGTGTATCTTTTGTAACTTCATTCGGAACTATTACAAGTGTACCACCATATAATAATGCTCCATACATTTCCCATACAGAGAAATCAAAAGTATATGTATGAAACATAGTCCATATATCTGTTTCTCTAAAATCATATGGATAATTTTCTGTAATTAATAATCTTACAACATTTCTGTGTGTTATTAATGTACCTTTAGGTCTTCCTGTAGTTCCAGAAGTATATATTATATATGCAAAATCTTCTGGCATAATTTCTACATCTAATTTTATTTCTTTAGTTAAATCACAGTTTACAAAGAATGAATCTACATCTATAACTGTATTATTAGATAATATATTAAAATTACATTCATTTACTACAGTAAACATGTCCATATATTTTTCTTGTGTTATTATTGCTTTAGGTTTACTGTCCTCTATCATATAGAGTACTCTATCCTCTGGCCATTGCATATGAACTGGCATATATGCACCACCTGCTTTTAAAACAGCTAGCATTGATATAATTTGATTTATTCCTCTATCTACTTTAACTAAAACAACTTCATCTTTACCTACACCTTCTTTTATTAATTCTTTTGCAAGTAAATTTACCTTTTTAGATAGATTTTCATATGTTATATTTTCATCTTTGTATTTAACAGCAATTTTATTTTTATGTTTTTTTACTTGCTTTTCAAATATACTTATTATGTTATCTTTTTGAGGATATTCTTCGTCTGTATCGTTAAATACATTTAATATTAAATTTTTTTCTTCTTCAGTAACTACAGGTAATTTTGAAACTTTTTTTTCTGTAGTTATTCCGTTTAATATTAAATTTATTATTCTATCATGTATAAAATTTATTTCTTTTTCTTCAAACAAATCTACTAAATAATCATAAAAAATTTCAAGTGTTTCATTATTTTCATAGTTTGTAATATGCATAACGAATTGTTCTTGTTGATAATTTTGAAATGGCCATACTCTTACTATACCTTTTTCTTTTACTATGTCTGAGAACTTTGCATTTTGATATGATATCATAACATCATATAATTTTTTTATATCACTATTTCTATAAACATCCTCTACAATTTTAGAATATGGATATCTTTGATGTCTAAATACATTAAACATTTTACTAGATATTTTCTTACATACTTCTAAAAATGTATCTTTATCTGTAATATTAAGTCTTAATGGTATTGTAGAAATAAAAAGTCCTGCAGCTTTTTTTTCTTCTTTTGTTAATCTATTTAAAATAGGTGTTCCAAGTGTTACATCTTTTTTATATAATTGCGTTCTATATAGGTATATTGAAAGAGCTGCTAAGAAAATTGTATATTCAGTAACTTTATTTTCTTTACAAAATTGCGTTATTTTTTTATAATCCTCTTTTTCTACTTTTCTTACTATTCTTTTTGCATTATGTGAATATTTTATATTAGAACTTTTCATTACAGAATATCCTTCTAAGTCTTTCATCTCATTATGCCAAAATTCTTTATCTATTTCATATTTATTAGATCCTTCGTATTCTTTTTCTCTTTCAAGTAAAATATTATATTTACAATTTTCTTTTGTATCCTCTATTTTTATATTATTTTTTATTTTATAATAATACTCTACCATTTCATTCATAAATAGCGATATAAATGACCATGCATCTGCAATTAAATGATGGAATTTTACAAGTACAATTGTTTTATTTTCATTTGTATATATAACATTAAATTCAAACATTTTGTCTTTAATGTTCATTGGAATTTCTGAATATTTATTTATAAACTCCTCTATTTGCTCTTTAGATTTATCTTTAAAATTATATATTTCTGGTTTAATTTCATTAAAATCCTGTATTTCTTGATAAATATCACTCTCAGTTTCGATTATTTTTCCTCTAACTATTTCGTTTTGTTTTAAATAATAATTTAATGCTTCTACCATAGCTCCATAATCTATGATTTCATTAAATATTACATATCCAGTTAAATTATTTATTTGGGTACCTTTATAAAAGTTTTCAAGCATCCAAATATTTTTTTGTACACTAGATAAATTATATCTTTTTTTTTGCATTTTATCTCCCTCTTCTTTATATATTACTAGTATAGCATATATAAATTTTAGGTGCAATCAAAATTATAATAATTTACTATTAAAATTTAATTTTTCAAGTTCTATACAAACATTAAATTCACCGGCTACATAAGGGGCAACTTGATATCTTTCAAAGAAAAAAATTATACAATTATTATCTAAGGCAAATCTTTTAAAATTTTCTTCTATAGGTATTAATCCATTTTCTAAAATATCTTCGTTATAATACATTTTAATTTTTTCTTCTTTTAATAGTTTTTCTTTAGCTATTTGTGATATTTTATTTAAATATGTATTATTTTCACCAAATAAATCTTTTAGATAAATTTCTTTATCTTTTTTAAAATCGTATGTTATTGTATCTATATATGCATTAGGATGAGCTCCTCCAAGATATATTTCTGTATGTATTACAAAACTTAGTATATTATCATTATATTTATTAACTGTATATGTCATATTTAAGTCTAAACTTGTATCATTATTTTTAGAGTTTTCTTCTTCTTTTATATATCCTAAATACTTATTTTTTATAACTTCTATTTTATCATTAAATTTTTTAGAATTTGTGTGTGGTAAATTTAAATTAATAGTTACATTATCTTTTTCTTCAAAAATATTTTTAGTAACATATTTAGGTAATTCTCTTTTTTCTTCTATTTCTTTATTTACATCTATTACTTCTTTTTCTTTAGCTATGTTTATTGCAAGTGTTAATATTGTAGTTACAATTAAAAATAGCATTAATATATATATACCTAAATAAGCAAAGTATCTTTTCTTCATAATATCACCTTAGTAATATATATGCGTATAATGTGATTTTTATTACAAAAAACAGAGATATTTAAAATATCTCTGCTTTTAATTATTTATCATCATATATGTATAAGTCTGTTAACATATATTTTAAATCTTTTTCTACTATTTTACCTTCTGAATAAAATACTACTTTTATATCCTTAGCAAAATCTAGCATAAATTGTCTACATACTCCACATGGAGATAGTGTCTCATCTATATTTTCATTTGCACCACCAACTACTGCTATTTTTTTAAAATTTCTTTCACCTTCTGATAATGCTTTCATAAATGCAACTTGCTCTGCACATGCACCAAGTGAAGCAATACTATGTTCTATGTTTGCTCCAGTATATACATTACCATTTTCACATAATAATGCTGCTCCAACTTTGTATCCTGTAAATCTTGCAATAGCATTTCTTCTAGATTCCTTTGCAAGTTTTAATAATTCATAATTTTCCATATTTCACCTCTAGTATATTTCTACATCATATTTATCTGGTACTATTTGCATAAATGTTAATCCATCATTTAACACAATTTCTTTTCCATTTAGATCTTTTATAACTGTGTTTTGATTATATTGAGATTTATTCCATGTTACTTTAGTATATTTACCATTTGTAATATAATAACCTTCTCCACTTCCAATATTATTTAAGTCCTGTCTTGGACTGCCTACGTAGTCATTTAAATTAAAATTTTTTACTTTTAGAACAACTATGTTTTTAGCTTTGATTTGTTCTTTTGTAACTCTATCTACATGATTTATTCCTCTCATACTTCTAAGATATACTTTATTTTCAGCATCATATTTGTATGTTACATTATGTTTTTGAGAATATGTTAATTTCAAATTGTTACAAATATTTTCGCCTTCTATATCTACATTTCTTCCAGATAATTTAAGTGGAAATTCTTTATTTGTAGTAAGTGGATAGCCTTTTTGTTTAGCAAAATCTAATATACTATTTTTAGATACAAATGCATTATTATATCCACCACCTTCTCTATAATAATATTTATCATAGATTCCGTTTATATTTTGCACACCTCTTTGTTTTATTCTTTGCATTGCAAGATCACTCCATCCAAAATGTGCATATATTGGATCATGCTCTGCTGCATAGTCTAAATAATAATGTCTTGAACTTCTAACAGGTCCTATTTTTTCTGGCAAATTATCTGCTTTATATAACGCCATAAATCTAGTTTCTCCACCTTCTATAATACATTCATAAATCATATATGCATTTAAAAGTCCTGCTTGAGGCCAAGCTGCTTTTTCATTACTTACCATTACAGCAACATTTCTAGAATTACCACTATATATTTTAGGCTTTTTTTCTTTTTCATATTTTGCTTTAATTACTTTATCGTTTTGATTATTAAATATTTCTTTTATATTTATTTTATTTAAACCATTATAATTAAGAATATTTCTTTTAAATACAAACATTAATAAAATAGTTATAACAAAACAAATTATTACAACAATATATTTTATATATTTTCTTGTATTTTTTCTTTTTCTCATAAATATTCACCTTCTTAAATAAATGTTCTAAATGATACAAGTTGAAATACTATTATAACAAGCAGTATACCAAGAAGACCACTTAATATTGCTTGTACGATTGTTGTTGTTCTTCTTTCTAACTTCATTTGTGCTATCATAAAACATAAGAAAAATGAAATTGCTGCTACAATACCGCTTTTTGTTATTAACCAAGCATACATTGCCATAGCACATGATACTGTTATTCTAGCACTTGGAAAAGATCTAATATATTTTTTATTCTTTTCCTTATAAATTCCTTTTAGAATTACTACTGCAAGTACTACTATGAAAAGTATTGTTGCAAGTATGTGTACAGGAGATTCTAAAATTGTATCTAATAGAACTGTTGTAGCATCTGTTATTTTATCTATAAATAGAAAATATGCTACAACAACCGCAACTCCAGATGATAGTAATACTCCACCTGCGGCTACATCTTTTGCTACTTTTGCATGTTCATTATATGTATCTGTAAGTAAATCTACAACTGCTTCTACAGCAGTATTAATCATTTCAGCAAATATAACAAATCCTACTGTAAGACAAAGGCATGCAAATTCTGTTTTTGTAAAATCAAAAAATAAACTAAATAAAAATACGCACATTCCAATTAAATAATGAATTCTTAAATTTC